>Ga0256838_1000666_pt1 | contig 19438 bp, 19 predicted proteins | sample 4571419metaG_FD_185978 | JGI IMG/M metagenome (GOLD analysis project Ga0256838, IMG submission 185978) | Hydrothermal vent microbial communities from Guaymas Basin, Mexico - 4571-419 | ecosystem: Environmental > Aquatic > Marine > Hydrothermal vents | place: Mexico: Guaymas Basin | collected...
TATTCCAGTTGCTGGTATCGCAGGAGAGCATGGTTTCTTAGGTGTTATCTATAATATGGGTCTATCAAACGAGATGTTTCCTATTATTATCTTTATGGGTGTTGGTGCTATGACTGACTTTGGTCCACTTTTATCAAACCCTAAAACAGCATTACTAGGTGGAGCAGCTCAGTTTGGTATCTTTGGAACACTTGTTGGTGCAGTAGCACTTTCTCAAGCTGGTTTTGTTGATTTTACTTTACAACAAGCTTCTGCTATCTCTATCATTGGTGGGGCTGATGGTCCAACATCTATTTTTATCGCTACTAAACTTGCTCCTGAACTTTTAGGTGCTATCGCAGTTGCATCATATAGTTATATGGCTATGGTTCCTATCATTCAACCTCCAATTATGAAAGCATTAACAACTGATGCAGAGCGTAAAATCAAGATGAGTACACTTCGTCATGTTTCTCGTTTAGAAAAACTTGTGTTTCCTATCATGGTTTTAAGTCTTGCTATTTTAGTATTACCAGAGTCAACTCCACTTATTGGGGCATTTATGTTTGGTAACTTCTTAAAAGAGTCAGGTGTAGTTGAAAGACTTAATGATACTCTTCAAAATGCACTTATAAACATTGTTACTATTTTCTTAGGTCTTGGTGTTGGTTCTAAACTAGCAGCAGATCAGTTCTTAGTTCCAGATACTATGTTTATCATGGTTCTTGGTATTGTTGCCTTTTCTGTAGGTACAGCGTCAGGTGTTATCATGGCTAAGATTATGAATATGTTCCCAGGACATAAAATCAATCCACTTATTGGTTCAGCTGGTGTATCAGCAGTTCCTATGGCAGCTCGTGTATCAAATAAAGTTGGTATGGAGTATGATAGAAGTAATATGCTTCTTATGCATGCGATGGGTCCAAATGTTGCAGGTGTTATTGGTTCAGCTGTTGCAGCTGGTGTGTTAATCTCACTGTTTCAATAGTTATGTAAAACGATGTATTTATGCATCGTTTTTAATTAAACCAAAGTTAAGCAAGAAACAACTTACTTCGTTTCAAGCCATTGGCTATGAAGTTATTTGTTGTCTTTTGCTTATTGGTTTAATAGTATAAAAAAACTAGATTACTTTAGCCTCATTTATACATTTTATAATCATCTCAATAACACCATGACTTTTAGTCTTATCTATAAAATCAGTAGCACCAAGTTTTAATGCTTCTCTTTTGTTGTTATCACCACTCATAGAACTATTTACAATGACTGGTAAATCTTGAGTATATTTATGTTCTCTTAGTTTTTGCAATACTGTAAATCCTGACATCTCTGGCATCTCAATATCTGTGATAACTGCTGGGATATTAGAAGCATTTTCCCCTAAAGATTTTATATAGTCAACAAGCAACTTACCATTTGGAAAAAGTTTCATATCAATATTTGCATTTTTAAATATTTGAGTTAAGTGTCTTTGAGCAGTTTTAGAATCTTCAGCTATTAGTACAGTTCCATTTTTTAATATATCTGGAATTTGATCTGCTTTTAAATCTTTTGGTTCGCTAGTATCTACCATAGCTTGTGGTATTGTATCTGCCAATAATTTTTCATAGTCTAAAACTAGACAAAGACTACCATCTTCTAATCTTGTGTCATTGATAACTACACCATCATCTTTTAGTCTATAACTATCTGGAGAGTGCATATCATTCCAGTTCTTTTTTAGAACTCTATAAGCCGACATCATTCTAAGACCTATTATTATACCATTGAAATCACATATAAGAATATTTGATCTTTTTATCTCTTCTTTTGTTAAAGTTATTCCCAGCCATGATGGCAGATTTAGTATCGGTATTTGTACATTACGAAGAATAATAGTACCTTCTAGTAACGGATGAGATGATGGAATCTGAGTCATATAATGGTTCTTAGACTCAACAACTTCTCTAGTCTTAAATACATTTATTGCATAAAATGCTGATTCTGAACTTTCACTTGCCTTAAAAACTAAAAGCTGAAGTTCATTGTTTTTTGCGAGATTGGTAGCTGCATCTACATTGTCTAGTACAGACATATATACCCTTTTTAATTGCTTTTTTTAATAATATCAAAATAAAATGAAAATTGTGTTAAAATCTTACAAAAAAAAGGGTGTAGAGTTGAAATTTATAATTATTGTATCACTATTTACAACATTAATATTTGGAGAGGTTTATTATTCTAAATTACAACCGATAGAACTTTTAGATATAAACTCAAATGTCTCAGGATTAGTTTTAGAAGCTAATGAAAATTTAGTAGGTCGAAAGTTATCTAAAAAAGCATATATTAAGATTGATGCAGAACTAGATAAAAAAGAATTATCGTTATTAAAAGATAAAATATCTTATCTAAATGATGTGATTTTAACTAACCAAAAAGTATTGAAAAATTTAGAAGAAAGTTTACAAAGAAAAAAAGAAAATTATGAGAAAATAAAATTATTAAAAATAAAATCAACTATAGAAAAAGATAGAGAATTTTATGACCTTATAAACAGTGAAAATTTTGTTTTAAATACTAAAAAAGAGATACTTAACTTAAAAGTTCAAATTACAGATTTGAACTTAAAATATGCCCAATTAAAGAGAACTATAAAAGATAAAAATCTAGTTGCAGATGGTTATATACTATATGCTTTGTTAGTAAAAGCTGGTAAAGTTGTAGCTAAATCAACACCATTGGCACAAATAGCAGATATATCAAAAGCAAAATTAACTATATATCTTGATAAAGCAGATGTTGAAAATGCTAAACAAAAAGTTATATATTTAGATGATAAGAAGACTAATTATAAGATAACAAGATTACTTAAAATTGCTGATTCTAAAAATATATCAAAGTACAAAGCGGAGATTATAGTTAATCCTCCTAAAGTATTTTCAAATCTTGTAAAAGTGGAGTTAAAATGAAAACAGCTTGTCCGTTAGATTGTTATGATGCTTGTGATGTAACTTTTAAAGATGAAAAGATAAGTGGTGACTTATGTCCACACTTAAACCACTATGATAAATATCAACAGATACTTAATCCAACTTATAAAGGTAAAGAGATAACTATGGGTGATGCACTTTTAAAATTAAAAGAGATTTTGTCATCATCGAAAGATACACTTTGCTATAGGGGTAGTGGAAATTTTGGTTTGATGCAAGAGGTAACTGAGCATTTTTTTGCATCTTTTGGAAGCACTTTAACAGATGGTAGTTTATGTGATGGAGCAGGTGAAGCTGGTATATTAGAAGGTCGTGGTTCAAATATAAATATGCCAATATCTGAGATAGAAAAATCAGAAGTAATTATATTTTGGGGAAGAAATCCACATACCACTAACAGCCATATTTTACCAATATTAAAAGGCAAAACTATCATAGTTATCGACCCTATAAAAACTAAGATAGCAAAAACTGCTGACTTACATATACAGATAAAACCTAGAGGTGATTTTTACTTAGCTATGCTTCTTAGCCGTTTTTTACATATAGAGGGTGGTTGTGATATAGAGTTTTTAGAAAAGTATGCAGATGAATATGAAAATTTTTATGAACTAACACAAACTATACGGATAAAAAAAACATTAGATAAGATAGATATAACCCTTGGTGATATAGGTGATTTACTAGCCCTAATACAAAACAAAAAAGTAGCTATAGTTTGTGGTGTAGGTGTTCAAAAGTACCGTGATGGAGCTGACATCATAAGGGCTATAGATGCATTTGCTGTTAATCTTGGTCTTTTTGGAAAAGAGGGGTGTGGAGTTGCATATCTTGGAGATTCAAAAGATGGTATAACTTCACCGTTTAACACTAAAGCAAAAAGAGTTTCAAAGGTAGATACTAAGTTTGAAGATTTTGAGACAGTTTTCATCCAAGGTGCAAACCCTTTATCTCAGATGCCAGATTCTATAAGGGTAGAAGAGTCACTAAAAAAAGTAAAAAATAAAATCTATTTTGGACTGTATGAAAATGAAACAAGTCAAATAGCAGACTTAGTTATACCTGCAAAAGATTTTTTAGCCAAAAATGACATCCGTTCATCTTACTCTTATAGTTGTTTAAAAGAGATGCCAAAGGTTATAGATACTAAGTATGGCATAAGTGAGTATGATTTGGCTAAATACCTTTGTGGTGAGTTTGAAGTGAAGTTAGAGGATGAGAAGTTTTATTTAGAGCATTTTAAAAATTCTAAAGTGATAGAGAAAAAACAAACATTAGATGAGTTTGAATTTTTAGATAGTATCGATTTGGGTAGGGTAGATAAAAATAAACTTCATCTAATCACACCAAAAAGCCCAAAATCTTTAAATTCTCAGTTTAATCGTGATACTTTTGTGTATATAAATAGTAGTTTAGGTTTTTGTGAAAATCAACTTATAAAAATATCTACTCAAGATGGAAGTGTTGAATTAAAAGTGAAGATTTGTGAAGATTTAAGAGATGATTGTATTATGATATATAGTGGAACAAAAGGGGTAAATAACCTTACCCCATCTGTTTATTCATATAGTGGAAAATCAGCATGTTATCAAGAAAATCAGGTTATTTTGCAACAGGTCTAAAGTTTATACCAAACTTAGATGGTGCTTTAGCAAGATTTTTTCAACTTCTTTATCTTTTTTAGCCATCTCTTCTATAATGGCTATTATCTCATTTAGCATATTTTTATCTGCTTTTTTTACTAACTCTGGTTCAAGCTCTCTTATAGTCTCTTTTTTAGCAGAGTTTATCATAGTTCTTCTATCCCAAATGATAAATCCGAATAAACTTGCAATAGCATAGATGATATTCATTGAAAGGTCATGTGCTTCTGTAGCTCGTCTATCCATCTGCTTTTGCATATCTTCAAATCGTCTATCCATCTGTTTTTGCATACTTTCAAACCGTTTGTTTACATCATCAAACCGTTTGTTTACATCATCAAACCGTTTGTTTACATCATCAAATCGTTTGTCTATACTATCAAACCGTTTGTCATTACTCTTTTGATTTGCTTTTATAAGCTCTATTAATATTTGTGTATCTTCGCTAACTGCCAATAAGTTTGTAGTGTTTAATAGTAATAATATAGTTAGTAGTAATTTTTTCATATTTTTCCTTTTTTAGTTCTATTTTAACACAATGCAATTAAAAAGTTATTTAAATATATTTGGATTAACTTTTAGCATTATCTTTTTTAGTTCATCATAATCTTTGTAGTGTCTTGTTCTAAATCCTGTAGCAGATGACTTGATACACTTTGCTAATCTTTGTGCTTCAGGTTTTAGTAGTGCTTTTTTTAGTTTTTCAACTGTTTTTTTAGGCATCTTTGAACTTGCTACTATTATAAAATCAGGAACATGGATAGTCTTTTTTATAACTTTTAAGTATTTTGAATATTTTTTTGCTACTGAAGATTTAATCCCACCTGCATCGTATCTACCCATAATGACATACTTAGCTACTTTGTCATGTTTACCTAAAAAATCATAATGAGATAATTTTTTATCTATATGATTTTTTTGCAATAGATTCATAGGCATAAAAAAAGATAGGGTTGATTTTGGTGAACCAAATGCAAATGATTTACCATCTAAATCATCAAGTGTTTTTATATCTGAATCTTTTCTAACAACTATAACACTATGAAAATTTCCATCACATTTGTTGTTTAGTCCAACTATGATTTGTAGTTTATTTTTTGTATTTTGAGATGCTATTATAAATGGTGATGGACCAATAAAACCTAAGTCATAATGACCATTTTTAAATTGTTCTATAGTATCAGAATAGTCAAAGCCTGTTTCAAAATGTAAATCTTTTGAAATAATTTTAGATATATAACTCATAAGTGGGGTAAGTTTTTTTTCCATAACAGACTTATCTATAGTTGAAATAGCACCAAAAGAGAGAGTTTCAGATAAAAGTGAAGTGGTAAATAGTATCATTAATATTAAGTTTTTCATATAGCTATTATAAAGGTTTATATGTTAAAATAAGGTTATGTATAAATATATTTTAACTTTTATGTTGTATTTTTTTATTGTTATATATTATTTATTATCGCAGTATAATACAAAGTTATCTGTATATGCACATAACTTAGAAACTTCAGTGCAGAGAAGTTTTAGTGGTGCTGTAAATTCATTGCAACTACTAAATGATTCATACCATGATCAGTACGAAACTAAGTTGGCTTTTATTGTTAAAGATGCTAATGGAGCTTCTGTGGATGTTCGTGATAAAATAAGATACAAGTTAAGAAAAGAGTTTACCTCTATATATAATGATAGAAAGTTAGCAAGTTTAGATACTTTTCATATATTTGACAAATACGGAAATTCACTTTTAAGGTTTCATCACTTAGATAAGTATGATGACCCAATCATACAAAAAAGAAAATCATTAAAAATTATTAAAGATACTATGCTAGCAAGTAGTGGTTTTGAAATAGGTCTTTATGCCACATCTTATAGGTTTCAATATCCACTTTTTTATGATGGTGAATTTGTTGGTAGTTATGAGTTTGGTATAAAATTTGAAGCTATAGATAAAGAGATGCAAAAACTTTTTGGTATAAAAAATGTGTTGTTTATATATAAAAAATATATAGATGAAATCTCTAGTGACCAAAAAACTGAAGATAACTATGTTGAGATAAAACTAGGCAATCACGAGTTTTATACTCTCAAAACAAAGATGAATGCTGATCTGTCTCAAAGATTTAAAAAAGTTATACATAGAAAAGATTTTGTAAAAAAAATCTCCTATGATAAAGCGAGTTTTATAAAGTTTAGTCATAAAGATAAAGACTATATGGCTATAAATACACCTATAGATGATATCAATGGTAAACATATAGGTTTTTTATTGACAGGTGTTGAAGACAATATATCTAGTAAAATCTTTAGAACATTTATAGAAGAAGCTATTTTTGCTGTATTGTTTGGTTTAACTATTATATTTTTTATTTATAAAGAGGTAGAGTACAAAAGATATGTACGAAATATTATTGATACTCAAAAAGATATGTTGATCGTAACAGATGGAAAAATAATAAAAGATGCAAATCAAGCCTTTTTAGACTTTTTTGATGTAAAAAGTATCTATGACTTTTATGAGCTTGGTAACAGATGTGTATGCGATTATTTTTTAAAAGAAGATGGTTATTTACAAAAAACGATAGATGGTATAAACTGGATAGAATATATCCATAGGTATCCAGATAAAGATCATATAGTTGTTTTAAAAGATAAAGATTCTAACAAAAGATATATAAAGATTATAATAAATGGTTTCTCTAAGTCAAATGATTTTATAGTGGTTTTTTATGATATTACCGATGAACTCCAAAAACAAAAAGAACTAGAAGGTAAAGCTTACTATGATAGTTTAACAAATATATATTCAAGAGATAGGTTTGATCATTATCTTAACAAAAAACTACATCAAAAACGGGAATTTTCTTTGATAATGTTTGACATAGACCACTTTAAATATGTTAATGATAATTATGGACATGATGTAGGTGATAATATCCTTATAGAACTTACAAAACTTGTAACTAAACATATTAGAGAAGAAGATGTATTTGCTAGATGGGGTGGCGAAGAGTTTATGATAATTGTAAATTCTGATATTGTTAATGCAGAAAGATTTGCTAATAAGTTAAGAAAAATTATTGATGAGCATAAGTTTAATGATGTTGAAACATTAACATGCAGTTTCGGTGTTGTTGGTTATAGAGGTGTTGATAAATTTGATACAATTGTAAAAAGAGTAGACAATATGTTGTATTCGGCTAAAAATAGTGGTCGAAATTGTGTTGTTGCTGTAAATTAGAAAGGAAAAAAGATGTGTATATCTATAAAAGATAAATATATAGACCCATTTACAGATTTTGGATTTAAACATATTTTTGGAACAGAGAAAAATAAAAAACTTCTTATCAGTTTTCTAAATGATATTTTGGAATTAAAAGATAAAATAGTAGATATTGAATATAGAAGTTTAGAAAAATTAGGACTAAAAATTTATGATAGAAAAGCTATATTTGATGTATATTGTACCGATACAAAAGATAACAAGTTTATAGTTGAACTTCAAAAAAGTGAACAAAAATATTTTAAAGATAGAAGTATATACTATACAACTTTTCCTATACAAGAACAGGCTAAAAAAGGTGCTTGGAACTATCAACTGACAAAGATATATTTTATAGGTATATTAGATTTTAGTATGGATATAGATTTAAGGTATAACAAAAGTAAAGAGGATGATAGATATTCAAAATATCTTACAAAAGTTAAGCTATGTGATGAAGATACAAAAGATATATTTTATGATAAGCTAACATATATTTACTTAGAGATGCCAAAGTTTAGAAAAACAGAACAAGAGTTGTCTTCACATTTAGATAAGTGGTTATACTACTTAAAAAATCTAAATGATGTTACTTCTGTACCAAAAATCTTACAAAATGATGATATATTTAAAGAGGCTTTTGATGTAGCTGAATTTTTAGCACTAGATAGTGATGAACAGTTTGCTTACCAACAAGACTTAAAAGCTAAGTGGGATAACTATGCAGTAATGGAGTTTGCAAAAGAAAAAGCAGAGTTTGAGGGGATGCAAAAAGGTATAAAAAAAGGTATAAAAAAAGGTCTTGAAAAAGGCATGAAAGAAGGGCTTGAAAAAGGTAAAGCTGAGGGTGAAAAAAATGCTAAACTAGAAGTAGCCAAAAAACTTTTAGATATATTGGATATAGAGATGATAGCTTTAAAAACTGGACTAACACAAGAAGATATAACTAAATTAAAGGAAAAAAATGAAAACTAAAGAGTTAGATAAAAAATATATACTACCAACTTATGCAAGAGCAGAGGTTGAATTTGTAAGTGGAGATAATGCAAGGTTAGTAGATGCTAATGGTAAAAACTACATAGATTTTACTTCTGGTATAGGGGTAGTAAGTGTAGGTCATGCAAACAAAAAAGTAAATGATGCTATATGTGAACAAATCTCAAACATAACTCATATATCTAACCTTTACAATATCGCTCCACAAGCAAAAGCTGGACAAAAGATAGTAGAAGCTAGTGGTTATGATATGCAGTGTTTTTTTGGAAACAGTGGTGCTGAAGCAAATGAGGGTGCTATAAAGATAGCTAGAAAATGGGGTGAAAGAGATGGTGAAGTTAAAAAGTACAAAATTATAACACTCCAACAATCTTTTCATGGTCGTACCATCACAACAGTAAAAGCAACAGGGCAGGAGTCTATGCATAATTACTTTGGTCCATTTCCTGATGGGTTTGTATATGCTGATGATATTAATGCCGTAGAGAGTTTACTAGATGACCATACTTCTGCTGTTATGATAGAGTTAGTTCAAGGTGAGGGTGGAGTTCAACCACAAGACAAAGCTGAGGTTCAAGCACTAGCTAAACTTCTAAAAACTCGTGGAATTTTACTTATAGTAGATGAGGTTCAAACAGGTGCTTATAGAACTGGTGAATTTACTGCATCTCAAGTTTATGAGATAGAGCCAGATATAATCACTTTGGCTAAGGGCATTGGTGGTGGTGTGCCAGTTGGTGTAGTTATGACATCTTTAAAAGGCATCTTAACAGCTGGTGATCATGGTTCAACATTTGGTGGAAACTACCTTAGTACATCTGCTGTTTGTGCAGTTGTAGATATACTAGATGAGTATAAAAAAAGTGGAAAATTAGAAGAGATTACTAAGTATTTTAATGAAAAACTAGAAGATTTTTATACAAAAAATAGTAAGTTATTTACTAAAAAAGTTGGCATCGGTATGATGTGTGGTTTAAGAGTTATAAATGCTGATACACTTTCAAATATCATCGCAAATACAACTAAAGAGGGTGTGATGGTTTTAAAAGCTGGTAGAAATACTTTAAGGTTTTTACCACCACTTACCATAACAAAAGAGGAAATTGATGAGGGGTTTGAAAACTTATCTCGTGCTATGGCTACTTTGTAGTGGTGTAGCATATAGTGAAGATAATTTAGAATCATACATATCATCAACTAAAAAAGAGCAGTTTAGTTATGATTATGAAAAAAATGATGCAGATAGTTCTAAACTAAGAGATTCTTGGATAGCACCTATAAGGATGCAATATGTTTACAACAAAAGCAAACCTTATGAGGTTGTTCAAGTTACTAAAAATAGTTCTATAACTATAGACCAACCCATCTTTTCAAGTGGGGGAATCTACTATGGCATCAAGTATGCACAAGCATCCTTAGTCTATGCAAACTACTCTGTAGAGGTTGCAAAAAGAAAGCTTATAAAAGATGCCATCTCAACTTTGATGCAGATAAAAAAAGTAGATTTAAACATACAAAAGCAAAAACTACTTGTAAAAAATGCTGAGATTAACTTAGAGTTAAAAAAAGATGCATATCTAAGTGGGCAGTTAGACTCTGGTTTTTTAGATAGAGCTATCATAGATAAAAATGGTTTTATAGAGATGCTTTATGATATACAAACCTCTAAAGAAAGACTTATATCACACTTTAAAACTCTAAGCGATATAGATTATAAAACGGCTTTTATACCACACTTTAAGCTTTTAAAAGAAGATGAGTTTTTAGAAAAAAATCTTGTTTTAAAAATGGCAAAAAGTAAGATAGAAAAAGATGACTATAACCAAAATATAACCATAGCAAAGTATCTACCCCGTGTAAACTTTACAGCAGGTTATAACTGGTCTAAAAGTGAAAACCAACAGTTTGGTAATGGCATCGCTTTTTCTCAAGATATAAACTACTATAACTACGGTTTTAGAGTTACTATGCCCATAGATATAAATACTTTTAGAGATGTACAAAGTTCAAAAGTAAACTATCTAAAGTCAAAGATAGATGTAAAAGACAAACAAAAAACTCTTGCATCTTTATATGAACAAGTTTTTCAAAACATAGCAAACTTATCTAAAAAAGAGAAGTTAAGTTTGCAAAATAAAACTCTTTATAAAAAACTTTTAGAAGATACAAAAGAGCTTTATAAAGCTGGTTATAAAACTGAGTATGATGTTCAAACTTTAAACAATTCGCTTAAAATTCAAGATATAAATGTAAAAGTTTTAGAGATAGATAAACAACTAGAGTTGTTAAATCTATATGAATCGTATAAAGAAAATTAAAGGGATAGAGATGTTTAAAAAGATTATATTGTCATTAGTTATAGGTAGTGCTATATATGCTTCTAGTGTAGATAAAGAGATATATGTAGATTTTGAAAACCTAAATCAAAAAGAGTGGACACAATTCTCAAAATGGGAAGTTCAAACACTAAAAGATGCACCATCAGGTAGTAAAGTTGTATCTATGGTTAAAAATCAAAAAAGTTTTTTTGGATTTGGTGGGCTTGGTTTTAATCTCTTTTTTAACAAAAATATAAACTTTTACAATGGTGAGATAAGTGTAAAGTTTAAAGCCAACAGTGGCATGCTAGACCAAGGTGGTGGGCTAATGTGGAGAGTTAAAGATAAAGGTAACTACTATATAGCTAGATTTAATCCACTTGAAGACAATTTAACATTTTATAAGGTTATAGATGGAGATAGGATACAGTTAGCATCTACCACTATAACACTCTCAAAAGGTTGGCATACTATAAAAGTGGTTCAAAATGACAACCATTTTACAGGTTATTTAGATGGTAAAAAGGTTTTAGAAAAAAAAGATGATAGTATCTTGTATAGTGGTGGTGTTGGTTTATGGACAAAAGCAGATGCTAAAACATCTTTTGATGACCTGCACATAAAGATAACAAAATGAAAAAGTTGTTTTTAAATCTTGCTATCTTTACATCTTTAGTATTAGAGGCTTCGAGTGTAACTGTTTATTTTGATGGATGAGCCTTTGTCAAACTTAGATATACAACTAAAAGAAAAACTTGTTCAAAGTATAGATAAACTTCAAAAAGAGTTAGGTTTTACACTCATCTATGTAACACACGATAAAAATGAGATGGAATCTTTAAGTGATAAAATAGTATTAGTAAGGAAAAAATAATATGAAAAATATAGCTATATTATGCTCAGGTGGGGATGTCTCAGGTATGAACCCTGCTATAAAACAGTTTGTTGAGTACACTATACAAAAGGGTTTAACACCATACTTTATATATGATGGATATGAGGGGCTTATAGATAACAACATAAAAAAAGCATCTTATCAAGATGTAAGTGGCATCATAAATCATGGTGGAACTATGATAAGAAGTGCTAGAAGTAAGAGGTTTTTAACTAAAAGCTATAGAGAGGTTGCAAAAAGAAATCTTGATAAACTAAGTATAACTATGCTTATAGTTCTTGGTGGAGATGGTTCATTTCGTGGGTTAGATATATTTTACAAAGAACACGGCATCAAGTTTTGTGCTATACCATCTACTATAGATAACGATATAAATGCAACTGAGTATTGTTTAGGTGTAGACACAGCACTAAATATCATAAAAACATCTATAGATGCTATCCGTGATACTGCATCATCATTTAAAAGAGCTTTTGTTATAGAGACCATGGGAAGAGACTGTGGGTATTTGGCACTTATATCGCATCTTACTTCTGGGTCTGAACTTTGTTTGATACCTGAAAAAAAATATGACTTAAAATCATTAGAAAAAAAGTTTAAACTAGAGATGCAAAATGGGCGAAACTATTTTATAGCCATAGTGAGTGAGGGTATAAAACAAGATAGTTCAGAGATAGCAAAATGGTTTGAGGAAAAAATCGGCATAGAGTCAAGAGTAAGTGTTTTAGGTCATATTCAAAGAGGTGGCAATCCATCTATATATGATAGACTTATGGCCTATAAGTTTGTTACTTATGGTGTAGATAGCCTTTTAAATGGTACAAAAGAGAGTATAGTTTGCTACACTAAAAAAGGTTTTGTTTATAAAAGTATAGATGAGGTTACAAAAAATCCACATCACTTAGATGCTGAGTTAATTTCTTTGGTTTAACCAAAATTATGTAATAGAAATTTTATAAATTTCTATTACATAATTTTGCTTTAAACTTAAAAAGTGATACAATTCTACTAAAAATAGGCTTTTTATGAAATTTAGCGAGTATATGGGTAAATGGTTATATGGTGAAAATGGTTACTATGCTACTTATAAAAATATAGGTAAAAGTGGTGATTTTTATACAGCAGTTAGTACAAGTAAGTTTTTTGGTGGGACTATAGCTAAACATATAATCTCTTTAGTTGATGAGGGCTTTTTAAAAAAAGATGGTGTAGTTTGTGAGATAGGTGCTCATCATGGTTACTTCTTAGCAGATATTTGTGAGTTTATATATACTCTTCGACCTAAACTTTTAAGTAGTTTAAAGTTTGTAATTATTGAGAGGTTTGATGACTTGCAAGAGTTTCAAAAAAACTACTTTAAAGACTCTTTTGGTGATGCTGTAAACTTAACACACTACAAGTCATTAAGTGAGTTAAAGTGTGAAAATGCTTTTTTTATAGCAAATGAAATCTTTGATGCCTTTCCTTGTGAACTTTACTATAAAGGTAAAACAGCAAGAGTAGATGGACATAACATAGAGTTTGATGTTGAAAATAAATGGGTAAAAGAAAAAGCAGATAGATACCATAAAACTCGTGGAGAGATAGCCATAGGTTATGAAGAGTTTGCATCTGAGATGGCTAACTCTGCTAAAAAGTTTGAGTTTATGAGTTTTGACTATGGTGAGATGCAGGCTCGTCCTGACTTTTCACTCAGAGTTTATGCTAAACATGAAGTGATACCATTTTTTGATGAAGATATAAAAAGGGATGAACTTTTTGCAAAATCAGACATAACTTATGATGTAACATTTGAACATGTAAAAGATGCTTATGAAGAGGTAGGTGTTAAGTTTGTAGAGTTAAAAACCCAAATGGTAGCCCTTATAGATATGGGGATACTAGACCTACTAGAGATGCTAAAAGAAAAAGCAGATGAAAAGATATACGACCAAGAGTTACAAAAAGCAAAGATACTTATAATGCCAGATTTTTTAGGTGAAAGATTTAAGATGATAAGGTTTAGAAAGTAAAACAGTAGTATTACTTTCTACTTTAGTTGGTTCTTTATCTTTTAAAAATATAAGATAAAGAACACCCCATAATGCAAATATAATCATCCCAATAACACCAAAAACTATAACAATTCTAAGTGTAAGTGCAAATAAAAATTTTACAAATTGAGGCATATTTGTTATCTCTTTTTATATGGAAAGGTTGGTAATCCTTTTGATTTTACATAAACCATACCACCTAGAAGATTTACCACTTTGTAGTTTAGTTTTTCAGATAAGTATTTTGAAACTATACCTGTTCTACTTGCTGTTCTACATATCAGTGCAAAAGGTTTTGTTGTATCAACTTTTTGGTTTAGTTCTGTTAAGAATTGATTTAGGTTAAATTGACCTCTTTGGTCAAAAAAAGTTATAGTTATAGCATCTTTAACAAGTCCAGTTTCAACCCACTCGGGCTGAGTTCTAATATCTACTATGGGGATATTAGAGTTTAGTAGTTTGGCATCTGGATATTTGTTTGTCAGTTCTGCTGATAGTGATGTGAGTAGTGCTATGATTAAAAATAAAATCTTTTTCAATTTTGCTCCTATAAATATTATAATTGTATAATATCAAAAAAATAATAATAGGTATAAAATGGCAGCATCTCAAAAAGCAGTAGATAATTCAAATAGGCTACGATATATAAGGGCATTGGAAAGATTTCATAAAAGTATGATTTCATATCTATCAAATACACCTGAAGTAACAAAAGAGAAGTACGATAAAAAGATAAATAACGCTCTAAAACTTTTAAATAGAGTAGAAGAGGTCGTTATATATAAAGGTGAATTAAAAGATTTGCAGATGCTTGTAAAAAAGATGATTAACTATAAAGATGTCGATGAAAAGATAGATGATATAAAAAGTGATATATTGCATAGTTCAAACCAACTAGATAAAAGTAAAAATGCTCGTCGTTATAAAAAAGATAAGCATTCAAAACATAAGTTTGATGAATGGGATTAAAATATCTCTTATTTTACTTATTATTAACCACAAAATAGATAAAATAGTAGCTTATTTTATAATTATGGAATTTCAATGAAAATTATTTTAGCAAGTTTTATGTTTGTTTTTACAACAAGTCTTATGTCTAATGTTATCAATACAATTAACTTTGATGGTATGCATCAAATCTCTCCTACTGTAGCTCTTAGGATGCTTAAGTTTGAAAAAGGCGATTATGTTAATGAAGAGATTATTGATACAGCGATTAAAAATTATTATAGACAAGGTTATTTTACTGATATTTATGCTGATGTTGATGGAGATGTTTTAACATTTCATTTTACTGAAAAGCCTATTATCTCTAAGATAGAACTAAAAGGTTATAAAGAAAATGATGATAAAGTTATAGAGAGTATCATTCAGATAAAAAAAGGTTCACTTTATAATGAAAAGAGATTAGAGTCTGCTAAAAAAAGAATCATGGAAGCTATGAGTCAAGATGGTAAGATCGATGGTGTGGTTGAGATTCAAAAAGAATATCTTGATAATGGAAGTATCAAAGTTACTTTCTTAGTAAATGAGGGTGAAGAGATTATCATTAAAAATCTTGATTTTTATGGTGTAAAAGGTCTTGATAGTGATGATTTTGATGATGTTATCTCAAACAAAGAACATGAGTTTATGGGATGGTTTTGGGGTAGAAATAGTGGTGAACTTAGTTTAGCTGACTTAGAATATGACCCTTTAAGAATCAAAGATTATTATATGCAGTTTGGATATTTGGATGCTAAAGTAGATAAACCATTTGTTAGAGTAAATTTTAATCATTATACGGCTGATATTAGTTACCAAGTGACTGAGGGTGAGACGTATACGATAAGTGCTATTTCATTTGAACAGTCTAAAAAAGTTATAGATGAAGCTAAGATAAAAGAGGTTGTTAAACTAGAAGTTGGTGAATCTTTTAACATTAAAAAGTTTCGCTCAGATGCAAACAGCATTAAAACCCTTATAGCAGACCTTAGTTATGCTTATGCACAAGTTATACCTGATTTACGAAAAAATGAAAAGAAGCATACTGTAGATGTTGTGTTTAAAATCATACCTGCACAAAAAGTAAAAATCAGAAATGTCATAATATCTGGAAATAACAGAACATTAGATAGAATCGTTCGTCGTGAACTATTTTTAGGGCCAAACGATATGTACTCTTTAACTGATTTAAAAGATTCTCGTAATGCACTTGGGCGACTTGGTTTTTTTGAGGGTAATACCATAGAAGAAAGAAGAATTAACGAAAACACTATGGACTTGGTTGTAAAGGTAAAAGAAGCACCAACTGGTAATGTTCAACTAGGTGGTGGATATGGTAGTTATGGTGGTATGCTTGTAACAGTTGGTATCAACGATAGAAATATTTGGGGTTCTGGTATCAACATCGGTATACAAGCTGAGGTTTCACAAACAAATAAATCTGCATCATTTAATATATCTAATCCAAGACTTAATGATAGTGATTTTAGTGGTAATTTTGCTATAAACTTTTCAGATAATGAGTATAATGATTATAGTGTTGAATCACATGGTATTAGTATAGGAACAGGGCATAAGTTTACTAGACATATAAATGGTTATCTAGGTTACTCTTTATCTAATAACACATATAGCGATGTAAACTATGATGAAAACACAAGTTCTTACCTAAATATGTACAACTTTGAGAGTTATGCAAAAAGTTCTATCACTGTTAGTTTAAAGTATGATGATACTGATGATTACTATTTACCAAGAGAGGGTATGACTATTAGTCAGTCTATAGAAAGAGCAGGTGAGGGTGGAGATGCAGAGTTTTATAAGTTTAGAACAGATTTTGCTAAATACCAAGGGTTGGAAGATTATATAGGTTTTGATGCTATTATAAGATACAAAGCTAGACTTTACTACTTGATAGATGATGGTTATATACCTACTGCTGAAAAGTTTTATATGGGTGGTATGAGAAGTATAAGAGGGTATGAGTCTTACTCATTATCACCAAAGTTACCAGCAGATGAGTATGGTTATGAGAGAAGAGTAGGTGGTGAAAAGACATTTTCAAACAACTTAGAATTGAGTTTACCTTTGATAGAAAAAGCTAAGATGAGATTTTTACTTTTTGCTGATTGGGGTGCTATAGGTGATAGCAGTTTTACAGAGATAACTCGTGCTAGTTACGGTGCTGGTATAGAGTGGTTTTCTCCAGTTGGACCTATACAGTTAGTATTTGCTAATCCTCTTGGTCAAGAAGAGAGTGATAAAACTTCTGCATTTGAGTTTAGTATGGGACAGAGATTTTAGTATTATTTTATAAGTAATACTAAGATATAAAAGTTAAATTATAAAAATTTAACTTTTATACTATTTATAGAAGATAGTTTTTCGATAGCTTCTTTAGCTAGATACATATTGTTTTTAGATATCACTTCTAAAACACCATCATTAAACGATAGAGTAAAGTCTATATTTCTAGGTTTATGACTTAGTAAAGCGATAGTTATCGATATAAGATAACTTAACAAATCTAAATCTTTTTTTGTAGGTAAAATATCTTTATATTTTTGAAAATGGGAATCAGACGGAAGCTTTTTCTCTGCATATCTATTTAGTGTAGAGATAAGTTGAATCTGTTTATGTGTAAAACCATATTCTAATGCACTTTGGATTAGATAGTAGCTATGTTTGTTTTGTGAGTAGTAATGAATGCTACTACCAATTGGGTATAGTTTTGAAGCAGTTGAGAGTTCATATCTATAATCTTTTTTAAGAGATAGATACTCATAAGTCAAATCAAAAATAATTTTACTCAGTTGATTTAGTTGGTTTGAAAAATTTGCATCATGCACATTTGTATCTATAAGATATCTAACAGATATATTGTAGTTAGTTGGAAACTTATCTTTAGAGTTTCTAAGTAAATCACTAAGATAAACACCCTCTCTAACACCAACACCACTCGTGATAAGATTGGTTGCAGATGATAGCTTATGTAGCACTCTTGATAGTATCAATGCCCCTGGTTTTATGATGTCAAATCTATCTTCTTTGATATTAAGTTGTTTTAACTCATCTTTATCTGCATCTAAAACCTTTTCTAAAAAGTTTTTAAACTCTTTTTGGTTTATTTCAAAACTATGTAGTTTTTTGAGTGGATAGTTAGTGTTTTTCATTATAGCAGTAGCTATAGCTCTAAAAGTTCCACCAATCCCAACAACAGTTTTAGCATCAAAGTTATCTAGCATCTCTAGTTTAGAGTCTATATATTTAACAGCATCTTTGGAGTTGTTTTTATCAAAAAATAACTCTTTTAATCTTACTGTACCCACTTCTAGTGAAATTGTATTTTTTATATCTTTATTTGTGATTATAGATAGTTCAGTTGAACCACCACCTATATCTATACTAATTGCACTCTCAAGTTTTGGTAGTAAGTTTATACAAGCCATAGAACCTAAGTAAGCCTCTTTTGCCCCATCTATTATCTTGATATTTAGTTTTAGATTTTTAGATACTTTTTGTAAAAATACTTTTTTGTTTGGAGCATCTCTTAGTGCCGATGTAGCTACACAAAGAGTTTTTCTTGATTTAAGTGAAGATGATATGGAAAGAAAGTTTTCAAGAGCATCATAGGCTCTTTGCATTGGGATCTCTTGAAGGTTGCCATCATTTTGATATGCATCTTCACCTAGTCTTACTTTAGCTTTAGCTTCGTGGAGTATATGAAAAGCAAAACGACTAGTCTTTTCATAAACAACCATTCTAACAGAGTTAGAACCTATGTCTATAACTGTAGTTCGCTTTGCCATCTATGTTTATTCTTCCTCTTGAAGTGTTTTATATTTGAACTGTAGTTCAGCTATAGTTTCTGCATGATCTTTATCAACAACTATACAATCAACTGGACAAACAGAGATACATGAAGGTTCATCATATACACCAACACACTCTGTACAACGGTCTGAATCGATAAAATAGATAGGATCACCTTCTTCTATCGCTTCAGTTGGACATTCCTCACGACATGCATCACATGCAATACATTCATTGTTTATCAGTAAAGCCATTAAAAAACCTCAATTAATTATTTTAGAAGTTTATATCAAAATATAGCTTTAGTAGTTTTTAAATTACTTATGTTTAGGGATAATGCACGATAGTTTTGAGTTTAGTTGTAAGGATGCAACAGTTCCGCTTATACCATCTGTTCTATTTTTAAGTAATATATTTGCACCAAGTGCATCAGCAGCACTTTTTGCAAGAAATAATCCTAGTCCAACACCACTTTTGTTACCTTGTCTTTTAAATGGTGCAAAAAGGTCTACAGCTTCATCTATACCACAACCCTCATCTATAACC
>Ga0256838_1000667_pt1 | contig 19429 bp, 22 predicted proteins | sample 4571419metaG_FD_185978 | JGI IMG/M metagenome (GOLD analysis project Ga0256838, IMG submission 185978) | Hydrothermal vent microbial communities from Guaymas Basin, Mexico - 4571-419 | ecosystem: Environmental > Aquatic > Marine > Hydrothermal vents | place: Mexico: Guaymas Basin | collected...
TTTTAAATCTTCTTTAATATATCCACAAGCATTACACATTTTAGAACTAGGAAAGAACTTATCAAGTGTTTTGATTATTCTACCATACCAAGTGGCTTTATAGTTTAGTAAGACACTAAACTCACCCCAAGATGCATTCGCTATATGTTTACTCAATTTCTTATTTCTAATCATACCTTTTACCGTAAGTGATTCAATAGCGATAACTTGATTTTCGTTTATCAGCTTAGTTGATACTTTATGTAAAAAGTCTTTTCTTTGATTAGCTATATGTTGTTGATGTTTAGCAACTTTGAGTCGTGCTTTTTCTTTATTAGCACTACCTTTAGTTTTTTTACTTAATCTTCTTTGTAATTTTTTGAGTTTAGAAGCTCCATTATTTGTGAAGTGTGGCATTTTAATTTTAAGACCATCGCTCGTAATAACAAAATCTTTTAAACCCACATCAATACCAACCTCTTTTTTAAGTGTTGGCTTTGATGTAGGCTCATAGTCTGTAAGAACTGATATATGATATTGATTAGCTTTATTTCTTGTAAGGATAACACTTTTAACATTACCTTCTATTTTTCTATGTAACTTAATACGGATAGGTTTTTTAACTTTAGGTATCGTTATTCTGTTTTCGTTGATATGAAAACCTTGTGGAAGATGTAAACTATCGGTGCTAAAACCTCTCTTTTTAAATCTAGGATAACCTTTACCACGACTAAAAAAGTCTTTAAAAGAACTATCTAATTGTTTAAGGGTTTGTTGTAGTGCTTGGCTAGGACATTCACTTAACCACAAAGTATCTTCTTGCTTTTTAAGTAGTGTCAAGTCTTTAGCATTATCTACATAGCTTAAACCTTTTTTAGTGTCTTTATATGTAACTGTTCTTAGATTTAAGTAATAGTTCCAAACATATCTAGTTTGACCGAACCAAGAATTTAACAATAGAGAAGTTTCCTTATCAGGATATATTCTATACTTAAATGTTTTCATGGGAGTATTATAACATAGTTTAACAATTTGAGAAAGAGTTGCTAAAAGTTGTGACACACTTCTTACTGAGACCGTTTATATCCACCCCTTAAAAGAGGTGATTTTACGCTATAAAGTGATAAAAAAGATACTCAAAAAACTAACTACATAAGTAGCTAGTTTAAGCCGATTAAGCTTGAAGTTCTTTTAACTTTTCTTGAACTTTCGCAACATGCTCTTTTACTCTAACTTTATTCCATACAGCTTGAACTACACCATCTGGGTCTATGATGTAAGTTGAACGGATTATACCCATGTATTCTTTTCCAAAGTTTTTCTTCATCTGCCATACACCGTAGTTTTGCATCATCTGAGTTGACTCATCACTTAGTAGTGTTATACCTAACTCTTTTTTCTCTATAAAGTTACGATGTTTTTTTGTGCTATCTGCACTAACTCCAAGAACTATGGCATCAAGGTCTGCAAAATCAGGCAAAGCCTCTGTGAACTCACAAGCTTCTGTTGTACAACCTGGTGTGTTGTCTTTTGGGTAAAAATACAAAACCACCCACTTACCTTTTAAATCTCTTGAACAAATCTCTACATCATCTTGGTTTGGTAAACAAAATTCTGGTGCTATAGTTCCTATTTCTAACATATTATTTCCTTAATCTTTTAACAAAATTGTATCATAATTAAAGTCTTAACTTATCGCTATTTTGTTATAATCATATCTATAAAAAAGAGGACAATTTCACTTGATACATCAAAAAATAGACAAAATTGCTATAGTTCGCCTCTCTGCACTTGGTGATATTGTAAATAGTTCAGTTGTTTTACAGTTTATAAATCAAAACTATCCAAATGCAAAAATAGACTGGATTACAGAAGAGGTTTTTGCACCACTTTTAACATGGCATCCACTTATAAATAATGTTCACACAATAAACCTAAAAAAAATCAAAAAATCAAAAAAATTATCTGAAGTTTTTGAAACTATCTCAAAACTAAAAAATCTTGGAACTTATGACTTAGTTATAGATATGCAAGGACTTATAAAGTCAGCTATAGTAACTAAACTTATAAGCAAAAATACTCATGGATTTGATAAAAATTCATCAAGAGAAGGTATTTCATCTTTTTTTTATACCTCAACTTCTAGTATATCTTATGATGCAAATGTCATAAAAAGAAACTGTTTTGTAGTCTCAGATGCACTTGATTTTGAGATAACAGATAAGATGCTTTTAACTAAACAAGCTGTATTTCCAACAAGTAGTAAAAGTAACTCTGGTAAAATAGCTATCGTTATAGGTGCTTCTTGGAAAAGTAAAAAATACCCTAAAGAGAAGATGGCTCAACTTTGTGATATGCTTCAAAAAGAGTGTATTATCATTTGGGGTAATGATGAAGAAAAAAACGAAGCTATATGGATAGAAGAAAACTCATCTTATGCTAAAGTTGCACCAAGTTTTTCACTAACTGAGTTGGTTGAGTTTATATCTAGTGTAGATATGCTTATAGGGAATGACACAGGTCCAACACATATGGCTTGGGCTCAAAATATTCCATCTATAACTCTTTTTGGACCTACAACTTCAAGAATGATATATGAAACACCTATAAACAAATCTATAAAATCACCTTCACAAGTAGACATAAATAAGATAGATAAAAATGATTTTTCTATATCTGAAATAAAAGTAGATGAAGTATATAACATGGCAAAAGGATTGTTAGACAATGGGATTTAAACTATTTTTACTATTTGAAAGATTTTTAATGCTACTTCCTAGTTTTGTTAGAAAATGGTTCTTTTCATCTTTAGCATCTCTTGGGTATTTACTATCAAGTAGGTATAAAAAAGTTGCATATTCTAATCTTAACTTTTTATTTCAAGATAAATTAACCAAACAACAAAAACAAGAGATAGTAAAATACAGCTTTAAAAATCTAGCATTTAACTTTTTACACCTTTTAGAGATTCGCCATATGTCAAAAGATGAATTAAGAAAAAAAGTAACAGTTCAAAATATAGAAGCAGTAAATAGAGTTCATAAAGAGGGTCGTGCAGTTATCTATGTAACAACTCACTATTCATCTTGGGAATTGGGGGGAGCTTCTATAGGTGCATTTGTTGAACCTCTTGCTGCAGTTTATAAAAAGATGAAAAATGACACTTACCAAGAGTGGCTTTTAGAGTCCCGTTCTCACTTTGGAAATATAAACCTAGAAAAAACAAATGTAGTAAAACCATTGATAAGACTTATAAAAAAAGGTTATGCAAGTGGTCTTTTGATAGATACAAATATAAATGAAAAAGATGGTGTTATAGTGAATTTTATGGGTAAAGATATTCGCCAAACATCTACACCTGCTTATTTAGCTAGAAAATTTGATGCAGCTATTATACCTGTAACTATAAGAACAGATGATGAAGAAAATTATACTCTTATGCTTTTTGATGAAATACCAGTACAAAAAACAGAAAATATAGAAGAAGATATACAAAAAGCTACACAACTTCAAGCAGATTGGTTAGCTAATCTTATCTCTGATGAACCAAAATTTTGGTTTTGGTTACATCGTCGTTTTAAAAATGACTATCCTGAGATATATTAAGGGCATAAATGAAAAAAATCACTAAAAAAGTTTTCCGTTTTTTAGCTTTAATATTGATACCTACTATAGGTTCACTACTTATAAGGCTTCTATATATAACAAATAAAAAAGTTTTTCATGCTCCAAAAACTCTAGGAGATAAGAACTTTATAATGGCTTGTTGGCATGGAGAACTTTTAATGATACCCTATGCTTATACTCACTACAAAAAAGACCCAAAAGTAAAACTTGTTATATCTGAACATTTTGATGGTAATCTTATAGCCAAAACTCTCAATAAATTTGGTTTTGAAACTATCCGTGGTTCTAGCACCCGTGGAGGTGTAAAAGCTCTGATAGAATCTATAAAATCTCTAAAAGATGGTTATGACCTAGGCATAACACCTGATGGTCCTAAAGGTCCAAGACATGAAGTTCATGATGGCATCATAGTTATGGCTCAAAAAGCAAAAGTTAAAATTGTCTTAGTTGAGATAAAACCAACTAAATACTGGCAAATCTCCTCTTGGGATAAATTTATAATCCCTAAACCATTTGGTATTATAAACTATTATATCAGTGATTTTATAGATGTAGAAAATATAAAACTAGAAGATGCTAAGATGTTAGTAAAAAATGGATTACTTAAACATGAACACTAAATTTATTTTTCCTTCTATTGCTGTATTTATATTGTTGGTTATGAGTCTGTTTTTTTTAGCAAATCCATCTTATAAAATATCTATAGAAGCAAAATACCACTATGAACTAGGTGAATACAAAGAGGCTTATAAACTAGCACAAGAAGCATTTAGTTTGGATTTATACAATAGAATGGCATCAACTGTTATGGCTCAGTCAAAAATCTCTTTACAATATGTTTCATATATGGAGATGGCGAACAAGTATATGAAAAGTATCAATGAGATAGCAACACATGATGTTATATCAGGAGCTGATAAAGCGAAGATAAGAACAATTTGTGAGATAATGATAGGCTCTTACACAAAACTAGCCCCTAGTGTTATTACAGATAAAGAACTTGTAGCTAAAGTAGCAAGTTATAATAAAAAATTTGAGAGTCTCCTTGAAAAAGTTACTAAATAAAAAACGAAGAGAGTTCTTAGAATTCTTAGATGAGATAAGAGGATATTCTGATTTAACACTAAAAAGTTATGATGAAACGATAGTAGAAGCACTTCAACATATAGAGATATATAAGGAAAACAATATCATCATATTTAACTTGATGCCATATAGGATAAAAATATCCACTTTAAACCCTAAAACTATAACTAAAAAACTCAGTGCCATTAGAGGTTTTTCAACATTTTTAAATGATGATGGTATAAAAAATATTTTAAAATCTGATGATAGTGTAAAAGTTGCTAAAACATTACCTAAACCTATATCTCACAAAAATATTATAGAAGCATTAAAACATGCTTCAACAGATGAAAGGCTAGTTGTTACACTATTTTATACACTAGGTCTTAGAATCTCAGAGTTGTTAAATCTAAAGATAGAAGATATTTCAGACAAATGGATAAGAGTTCTTGGAAAAGGTAACAAACAAAGAGATGTACCTATAATAAAATCTACAAAAGAGTTATTAGATGAATATTTATCTACTCATAGTGTAAAAAAGTATCTTTTTGAAAAGAATGATGAAAAATTAAGCGAAAATATCTTAAGATACATCGTAACTAAAGTCTTTAAGAGAATAAATTTAAAAGTTACACCACATCAGTTAAGACATTCTTATGCTACTTCATTACTAAATGGAACAGCACCCATAGCTGATGTTAGTGAGTTGCTTGGTCATTCTTCTATGGCTACAACACAAATATATACAAAATTAGGTAGTGCATTGAAAGAACAAAATTACAATAAAGCACATCCACTTTGTGGAGTGAAATAAAACTATGTTAGATAAAATCGGTTCTTTTTTATATCATAAGATATTTATTAATATATACATCAAAAGTGATTCTTGGAATATTTATGTTGAAAAATGGAATAGAAAAGGTTTAATTAGCTCTGAAGAAAAGGAGTTTAAAACTACTACATTAAATGATGATATAACCAAATTTGTTAATTTTTTTACAAAAGATACACCTTACTTTTATGTATCTGTTTTAGACCCATCTACCACTCAGGGTGCAGCACCAACTTGTGAACATATAGAAGTAGCTAAATTTTATGATAAAACTCTTTCAAAATATGGTTGTTATAAAAACAGATGGTCGTACTACTCTTCAAAATATGATTTAGATGAACTTGATAATGATTTTGGTGATTTTGGTTTAGATTTTATTTTTTCACCGTTTATAGTTTTAGCAAATTTTTTCCAAGATAAAATTGAGACAAATTTAGCCATATTTTTATTGATTCAAGAGACATCTATCTCTCTTAGTATATTTGATAACTCTCATTTATTATTTGCTCAACATATTAATCTAAAAAATGAATTTGACAATGATGGTTTTTCGATAGATGAAGATAATGATGATGAGATTGCTTTAGATGAGATATCAGAAGAAAGTATAGATTTGGATAGTGTGGATGTAGATGATAGTCTTGATGATTTAGATGTGTTTGGTGATATTGAAGATTTGGATTCTATAGAAGAGATTGATGAATTTGCAGATATTGAAGATGACTTTGAAGAGGAAGTTATCTCTGAAACAAAATCACATAAAAATCATTCGTTATCTGAAAGTGAAGAGTTATTTGACGAAGATTATCAAATGTTTACAGCTATTCAATCTTCTATTAAAACTTTTTATGAGGATGAAAAGTATAATAGTAAATTTGTTGAAAGTATCTATATTGCAGATAGTATCAATATTAGTAGCGATTTAAAAAGTTACCTTGAAGAGGAGATGTTTTTAAATGTATATATCAGACAAATAGAACTTGGTCCAGAGATATCTGAATTGGTACAGGCGGAACTAAAATGATATATAGTTATACAAAAGCAAGAAGCAAAAATCTTATTACAAGTGAATTAAAACTTTTATTTATATTCTTTTTTATTACTATTATCATGCTTTTAATGACATATCTTTTTTTAACATATAAAAACTATTCTTTTAAACAAGAACATATAGATATAGAAAAATCAAAAAGTGACCTAAATATAAGTCTAAATAAGATGAATTCAGATATAAAATTTATAGAAAAACAAGTTTTTGTTTCAAAAAATATTTTTACTAAAAATACAATACTAAAAGATTCTATAACCAATATGTTTGATCTTGTTCCTGATAGAATAACACTATCAGAAGCAAAACTACTTAAAAATGGTCTTATTTTATATGGTATTACACCAAATAAAGATGTATATAACTTTATGCTTCAAGCACCTCTTCGATCTATATTTCATCGTACTTATAGTAGTTTTTATCCATCTGAAAATGGTTGGTTATCTTTTGTATCTAAAAACTATATCGATGAAGATGAAATCATAGAGGAGGAAAAATAATATGAAGATTGAAGTTTCTAGACAAAATTTATATCTATTAATCTTATCAGTTGCATTACTAATATTTGTACTATTTTTTTCTTTTTTAGTTTTAATCCCTCAAGGTAAACAATACAGAGAAAAAAGAGTACAAATCAAAAAAGAGGAAGCTGAATTAAAGGTTCAAAAAAAGTACAATGAAGATACTACAAATGTTTTAAAAGAACTCCGTAGTGATAACAAACATATAATATCTGCATTTGCAAATACCTTTGAAACAAAAAGATTTAAAAAACTACATGATAATTATTTTTCAGAATTAGTTATATCAAAAGAACCTACAGAATCAGATAAAGATGGATTTAGTGTTTACTCTGTTAAAGCAGTATCTAAGATAAATTCTCCAAAAACTTTTTATAACTTTTTAGATGCTATAAATAAAACAGAGTGGATTATAAGTATAAATTTTCCAATCAACTTTAAAAGAGATGGCGAGGTTATTAGTTCATCATTTACGATGAAAGTTTATTCTAACCTAGTTGATATGAATTTAACTAAGTGATTCTATACCTAATATAGTTTTACTAATATCAACAGATAGATTTTCAAAACCATCTTTTGTAACAAGTATATCATCTTCTATTCTTATACCTATACCTCTATACTCTTTAGGTATGTATTTATCATCTTTATCAAAGTAAAGTGCTGGTTCTATAGTTAAGACCATCCCCTCTTTTAGTGCTATCTCTTTACCTTTTGCATCTTTATATGGTGCTTCATCATGAACATCTAAGCCCATCCAATGCCCTATGCCGTGTGGATAGTATTTTTTATGTTTTTGCTTTTTTATGATTTTTTTAGTTTTACCTTTTAAGATGCCAAGTTTAACCATACCATCTACTAAAAGTTTTTCACTTTTTTTATGTAAATCACTTCTTAATACATCTGGTTCAACCATAGATATTATTTTTTCCTCAACCTCTAAAACAAGATTATATATCTCTTTTTGAACTTTTGTAAATTTACCATTTACAGGGATAGTCCTAGTTATATCACTAGCATAGTAATCATACTCACAACCTGCATCTATCAAGATAAGTTCCCCATCTACTAATGGTTTGTTGTTTGATATATAGTGAAGAGTATTGGCTGAATTTCCACCTGCTATTATAGAGGTATAAGCATCGTTATAAGCCATATTTTTCTTAAAAACATACTCTAACTCAGCTTGAATATGCATCTCATTTTTACCAAGTTTATCCATCATCATAACTCTATGGTGAGCATCTTTGGTTATAGATATAGCTTTTTTTATAAGTTTTATCTCTGCTTCTGACTTTATAAGTCGCATCATAGAGATTGGTTTAGCTATATTTTTATAACTATATATATCTTTTGTATGCTCTTTTAGAGTTCTAATATCTGTATCATCTTGTTTAAAGTCAAAGTATAGATGTTTAACATCTGCCAAATACTCTTTTAACTTTGTTGTAAAATCATCTACTAAAAAAACTTCATCTACTAAAAATCTTTTTTTAGCTTTTTTAACACCCTCTTTTTTTCCAGTCCATAACTCTATAGTTTTATCTTTTTTTTGGACAAATAAAACTGTTTTAGTTTTTTTCTTTTTTTTTATAAACACTAAAATAGAGTTTTCCTCTTTAAAACCTGTTAGGTAGTAAAAGTTACTATTTTGTCTATATGGATACTCTGTATCATTTGAACGAGTTTTATATGTTGCACTAAAAACAACTGCTACTGAGTTTTTAGATAAAGTCTCTACTAAGGCATCTCTTCTGCTTTTATACTCTTGTTCACTAATCATCTACAAACCTCTTCTAACCAATCTGTACTTTTTACTAAAACACTAGATAAAGCATTTGTCAATGCTTTTACACCACCATTTGCATCACCTAAAGCACCCTCTTTTGCTTTAAAATCTTGTGATGCTATAACTTTGTTTGTTTTTGCATCTATTAGAGAAAAAGTCATAACAACATCAGCATAAGAGTTAGTTAAATCTTTGTTAAAAGATTGTATAAACTTCTCTATATTTACCTCTAGTATAAAATCACTCTTTGCTCTTGAACGAGATATTTGAACATTGTCAAAAATCTTTTTTTCTCTCAATATTTTTACAACTTGTGAAGTTATAGCATCGTTTGGTGATTCTGCCCATACTGAGAGTGAATAAGTGTATATCTTCTTATCATCTTGAGCATAGTTCATATTTAGTGTTTTTAGTTTATTTGATGAAAAACTTTGTGCTACTTTTATAGTTTTTAAACTACACTCTTTAGAGGTTGATTTTTTTATAGGTATATTTACATCTATACTATACTCAGTCAAAGGTGGCTTAGTTACGGAGCAACCACCAAACCATAAACCTACTAAAATTATTAGATAATATCTCATATTACTCCCCCGGACCTTTTTTAATATCTTCTTTTTTAAACAATATATCAGATGGACTTCTATCGTATTTATTTAAAGTATCATCAATCTTTATCATCATATTTTGCATATCTAACATTGTGTTGTTAAGTGTTGGCATCATATCGTTTGTAATCTCTTTGATGTTAAATTCACCACTAGACATAGCTCTTTTAAACTCATCCATAGAACTTCTAATACCAACATAGCTATTCATGATGGACTCAAAAGATGCCGAGATATTGTTCTCCCAAGACATAGAATTATCTAAAAATCTATCTACATTTGGAACTGTTGCATCTATTTTAGTTGTTATGGAGTTTAGATTTTTAGCACTCTCTTGTAGATTTTTTATAGTTTCATCATCTAAGAGTTTATCAAGTCTTTCCATAAAAGATGCACTATTTTTAAGTAGTAAAGAAAATTGTTTTTGATTTTCATCATTTAAAAGATTGTTTGTTTTTATAAGTGTATCACTAAGTCCATCTGCAACACCACCAAAAGATGCTTCTAACTTTGTAAACAATGATGGGATGCTCTTTATAACAGGGTATCTCTCCCCATCTTCTCTTTTTAAAACACTAGAGGTATCTCCACCAAGTGTAAGGTTTATATAACTAAGTCCTGTTATACCTTGAGATGTAAGTTTTGCAGCTGTATCCTCTTTTATAGGGGTAGTTTTAAAGATGCTTATCAAAACATCTATCTGTTCAGAATTTTTAGGATTGATTGAAAGTTTAGTAACTTTTCCAACCTCTATACCTCTGTACTTGACAGATGCATCTATGTTTAAACCTAAAACAGATTCATCAAAATGTATAAGATACTTTTTCATCTCTAATTCATCAGCTGGTTTTAACAACCAGTAAGAAAAAACCAACATTGAGAAGATTCCAACAAGAACCGATAAACCAACCAATGTATAATTAACTTTGTTATTCATAACTTTCTCCAAAAAAAGTTTGTATAAATTTATTGTCTATAGATGCTATGTTATCTAAAGAACCCTCATAAACTATCTTTTTCTCATCTACGATTCCAGCTCTATCTACAGTATCTGAGATAGATTGTAAATCGTGTGATACCATAATGATAGTTAAACCTAGAAGTTCTTTTAGTTTTAGTATCAAAGCATCAAAATCTCTTGCAGATATAGGGTCAAGTCCACTTGTAGGCTCATCTAAAAAAAGAAGCTTAGGATCCATCGCCAATGCCCTAGCTAATCCAGCTTTTTTCTTCATACCACCACTTATCTCTGATGGAAAAAGATTTGCATCTGAGAGTTTAAGTCCAACTATATCTATCTTGAACTTTACAATCTCATCTATCATCTTTTTTGACAAATCAGTGTATTCATAAAGTGGTAAAGCTATGTTTTGAGCTATACTCAAAGATGAAAACAACGCTCCAGCTTGAAAAAGTACACCCCATTGTTGTCTTAGTTTTTGAGCATTATTTTGGTTTATATTAGCTACATCATAACCTAGAACATCGATACTTCCACCGTGTATATCTTGAAGCATAACTATCTCTCGTAAAAGTGTTGTTTTACCACATCCACTAGGACCTAGTAGCCCAAATATTTCACCCTCATTTATACTAAAGTTCAACCCATCATGCACCACTTTATCACCAAAAATAGTTCTTACACCTTTTGCTTGAATAACTACACCCATCATATCCCTAGATTTGTAAGTGCAATAGAAAAAACTGCATCACATATAATAACTGCAAATATCGACTCAACTACACTTTTTGTAGTATTAAAACCTATACTTTGAGTATCATCTTTTACCATAAGACCTCGATATATACCAATAGATGCTATCAAAAATGCAAAAAATGGACCTTTAATGATACCAATGTAAAAATGCTTAATATCTATAACCTCATTAAATCTGTTTAAAAAAAGTTCTGTTGTTATAGATAGGTCTATGTTAGCGATTATCATCCCACCAAATATTGCCATCATATCTGAGAGAAATATAAGTATAGGCATCATAATCATCAAAGCTATTATACGAGGTAGCACTAAAAAAGCAAAAGGGTCAAAACCCATAGTTTTCATGGCATCTAACTCTTGGGTGATTTTCATAGCACCTATTTGTGCAGTATATGCTGACCCACTCCGTCCTGCTATGACTATAGCAGTTATAAGTGGGGAGAGTTCTCTAAGGATTGAGATACCAAGCATATCTACTACAAAGATATTTGCACCATATAGTTTAAGTTGGTAAGCTGACTGATAAGCAACAACTAAACCTATAAGAAAACTTGTGATAGATATGATGAAAAATGCTTTTATAGCACTCTCGTTTATCTCAAAAAATATCTCTTTAAACCTTATAGTTTTAGGGGAAGATATATACTTTAAAAATGCCATAAAGACAAGTCCAAAAAATTCGACAAATGATAAAAAAGATCTATAATTTAAAACTAGATTTTTTCCTATATTGTCTATAAAACTATCTTGTTTTAGACTTTTTAAATCTGTATGTTTCATATCTTTTGTAAGTTTTAAAGTATCTGAGATTTTTTGAATTGGAGATGTTATTTTTACTTTTTTATCTAAAAAGTCATTTTGTAAATTATTTATAAAGATAGCAGATGCAGTATCTAAAAAATCTAAATTTGATAAACATAAATTTACAGTTTTTATATCTTGCATATTTATAGAATCTATCTGCTTTTTGTATTTGGATATTAAATATAAATCGAACTTTCCATAAAATTTTATGAAAAGTTCACTTTTATCTGATTCTATCTTTAGATAAGAGTTATCCATTAATTACTAAAAATCTCTCTCTAATAATTTGTTTACTTTTAGTATGGTTATGATTCTATCTGCTTGTTTACCAACACCATCTATCATAGTATCATCACCTATTAAAGTATCTGGTGCTGGACCTATGTTTTCTTTTTTAATTCTTATAGCCATAGTAAGTCTATCTATAATAAATCCAGCTATATCCTCATCATTTTTCATAACTATAAATCGAGTATTATCATCATGTTTTTGTTCACGAAGTCCAAACTTTAAACGAAGGTCAATCAAAGGGATAACTGAACCCCTCATATTAAATACACCCTTAACATAAGCTGGAACTTGTGGAACTCTAGTCCAAGTAAAAGGTTTAATAATCTCTTGAATAGATAAAATAGGCACAGCATATTCCTCTTCACCTATTATAAAACCAACTAACTGAACTATATCTTCACCATGGTCAATTCCATCTTCTTCTTGTTGTGCAGCTTGTTTATCAATAACTTGTTTTAACTTATCACTCATTACTTACTCCTGCTTAAAATTTAAAATTAATATTTCTAGATACTACACTAGATAGATAATCAGCAGAATATGGTTTAGTAATATACTCAACCATACCAACCTCAACACCACGCATACGATCAGATTTACCAGTTCTTGATGTAACAGCAATAAGAGGTAAATTTTTATATTTATTATATTTTTTAATCTCACCTGCTAATGTATAACCATCCATTCTTGGCATCTCTATATCGATAAGCATCGCATCAAAATTATGACTACCATCTTTTAGTTTTGTTAATGCATCTTGACCATCTACAGCTTCAACTAAAGTCACACCCAATGCAGATAATGATTTTGTCATAATCATTCTATCTGTTTTTGAATCATCAACTATCATAATAGTATAATCACTTGCTGAATTTTTCTCTTTTTTAGCTTCTCCACTCTCGGCAGTTTCAGTAATCATAGATGATGTTTTCACTTTTCTAGCCATCTCCATAAGTGCTACTACATCAACAATAAGGGTAACCCCACCATCACCACGAATTGTAGCTCCAGCTATACCCTCTATACCTTTTAAATATTCTCCAAGAGATTTGATAACAATCTCCTCTTGACCAACTAAGGTATCAACAAGAAGTCCTAATTTTTGAGCTCCAACTCCTAGGACAACTACATAAACATATTCACTACTTTCCATAATTCGCTCAACTTCAAAAATATCACCAATATGAACTAAAGATAAAACATCTTCACGGAGTCTTAGAACTGATTTACCCTCAACCGTATAGATCTCATCTGTTGAGATTCTAACAGTTTCCATAACTGAAGCCAATGGAATTGCATAAGTTTCCTCTTGAACACCAACTAAAAGTGCTTGAATAATAGCAAGAGTAAGAGGAATTTTAAGTTTTATGGTTGTGCCTACATTTATCTCACTCTCAATATCAATGATACCATTTAGTTTTTCAATATTTGTTTTTACAACATCCATACCAACACCACGACCACTAACATTTGTAACAGCAGCAGCAGTTGAAAAACCTGGTTTAAAGATAAGTGCAAAAGAGTCTTTATCACTCATTATATCAGCTTCTTTTTCAGTGATAAGACCTTTTTCTATACATCTATCTTTTAACATATTTGCATCAAGACCTTTACCATCATCATCTATTTGGATAACTATTTGGTTACCTTCATTGTATGCTTTTAAAGATATAGTTCCCATCTCTGGCTTACCAGCTTCAAGTCTAGTTTCAGGTACTTCTATACCATGATCACAAGAGTTTCGGATGATGTGAACAAGAGGATCACCTATCTCTTCAACGATTGATTTATCTAACTCGGTATCTTCACCATCTATTTGTAAATCTATCTTTTTATTAAGTTCACGAGACAGATCACGAATCATTCTAGGAAATTTATTAAATACCTTTCCAACTGGTAACATTCTTGTTTTCATAACAGCTATTTGTAGGTCAGTTGTAACAAGTGAAACGATAGAAACTACTTGGTTTAACTCCTCTAAAAACTCTTCACCCTCATAACGATCTTCCATATCATCGTTAATTTTGATTAGTCTATTTTTAGCAAGAACAAGTTCCCCAATAAGATTCATTAGATGGTCAAGTCTTTTTACATCAACACGGATTGTCTGTTCAGGTGCTACTTGTTTCTTAGCTGGTGCAGCTGCTTTTGCTTCACCTGCTGGTTTTTTTGGTGCTTCTCTTTTAGGTGCAGGTGTAGTTGGAGCTGGAGCAGGTGTAGCTTTTTTAACTGGTTCATCTTTTGAAACTTCATCTGGAGATGGAGGAGGTGCAGGAACATCTTCGCCAGCTGCTATTTTAGCTGCTCTTTTTGCTTTGTCTTCCTCTTGTCTTTGTGCTAAAAGTTTAGCTATCTCATCTTCAACCTCATCATCACTCATATTTTCATAATCAGGTTCATCTTCTGCAGGTTTTTCCTCTACTGGTGCAGGTTTTTCCTCTACTGGTGCAGCTGGAGTAGGAGTTTCAACAGCAGCAACACTACTACCATCTCCACCATTGTCAATAGCATCAAGTCTTGCAACACAGCCAGATACATCTACCCCTGCATCCGCACTAGTATCACGGATAGTTTCTAGTAACTCTTTCATTAAGTCAATAGATTCTAAAATAACATCCATAATAGGGGGAGTGATTACTAACTCACCATGTCTAGCTTTATTTAAAATATTTTCCATATGGTGTGTTAAGTGTGTTAAAACATCCATATTTAAAAACGATGAAGCACCTTTTACAGTGTGTGCAACTCTAAATATACCATTTAAAAGTTCCAAATCATGAGGATTTGATTCTAACTCAACTAAATCTTCATCCAACTTTTCAACAAGTTCAAAGGACTCAACTAAAAAATCCTGTAGTATCTCTTGAAATTCATCCATATTTATACTCCTGTCTTATTTTGTATGAGCACGAACAACTCGTGCTACTTCATCGTAAAATTCACTACCTTGGAACTTAACTAAATAACCTTCTCCACCAGCTTCTATACCTCTTGACTCACTAAAATGGTCACTAATAGATGAGTTAAAAACAATAGGTATCTCCTTAAATCTTGGATCATCTTTAGCATTTGCAGCAAAATGAAAACCATCCATTCTTGGCATCTCCACATCTGAAATAATAATTTTTAAATGATCTGCAATACTATCACCATATCTACCATAAAGTTCATCTAGTTTATCTAAGCCCTCTTGACCATCACCAGCTTCAACAACATCAAATCCCATCTTTTTAAGAGCCTCATTTACAATTTTTCTAGCCGTTGAGCTATCATCAAGAACCATTGCAACACCACTAAAAGAATCACTTACTTCTTCTAATCCTTGTTCCATCTCTGGTTCATATAATCCAAGATCCATAACAACACTTTCAAGGTCCAAGATAAGAAGTACACTATCACCCTCTATCTTTGTTACACCTGTTATCTTGCTACTATCCATACCAGGTGCAGAACTAGCAAATGTTGATGGTTCTATATCGCTCCACGATATTCTACGAATTCTTTTAGTATCATGAACAATAAATCCAATAAGAACATTGTTAAACTCAGTAATAATCACTTTTGAATTTTTTATAGCTTCTTCAGGTTCTTCAACACCCATCCATTTTGCTAAATTTACAACAGGGATTACAACATCACGAAGATCAAAAATCCCCTCTATAAATTCTGGTGTACCAGGTAGTTCTGTTAGTATAGGAGTTTTAATAATTTCACGAACTTTAGAAACATTTACACCATATATACCTTCATATACACTATCACCATCCTTTTTAAAAATTCTAAAATCAACAAGTTCCATTTCATTAGAACCTACTTTTAGTCCATCATCATGATGTGCCATATACATCTCCTTTGAGATAAATTTCTTCCATTAACTCTAATTCTTTAGATGATTTTACAGTAAAATATCTTTGATTGCAAGCAAAAGAAGCTAAATTTATATATAAAAAATCATCAAACTTCACACTTTTGTTTTGATGAAAATGTCCTTCTATAAAATAATCACACTTATATTTTCCCTTTAGCCTAGATTTAATGAACTCATCAAAAGCATAAAAATCATTGCAATCCTCTTTTTTACTAAGATAATTATTTAAGTTTTTTATTATTTTATTATTAGTTACTTTATTTATACCATTTAGTAAAAAAAGCATAAATCTACTTCTTACTAATGTTGTATATAAACTATATGAAAAAGATGTTTCTATATCCCCATGTGCTAACAACACTTTTTTATCGTTATATTTACACTCTATTGGTTGTTTTAATATTGAAAATATTTTTACATTTGGAAAAATATTTTTCAGATTAAAATCGTGATTACCCTCTATATAAATAATCTCTATATCGTAAGATATATCATTGATTAGGTCTATAACTTCTTGGTTAATATTTTGAGTGATAGGTACTCCACCAAAAAGTGCATCAAATATATCACCACAAAATATAAGTTGAGTAGGTCTTAATTTTTTTGCTTTTATATCTTGTAAAAAATCTTCTAATTGTGGGCGAAAATTAGAGTAGTGTGCATCTCCTAAAAGAAATGCACCCTCTTTAAGCCTAAGGGACATAAGCTATATTTGGGATTCCAGCATCTTCATCTAGCCCCATCATAAGGTTTGCATTTACAACTGCTTGAGAAGATGCTCCTCTCATAAGGTTATCTATAGCAGAAGATATAAAAAGGATATTGCCTTTTTGTTTTACATATATGTCACAAAAATTTGTTCCTGCAACATTTTTCATATCTACTGGATTTTCACTAACTCTTACATGTATAGCATCTTTATAGTGGTCATTCAACACTTCAAAAGCATCAAAATCACCATCAACTTGGATGTATATAGAAGATAGCATCCCTCTAGTTAAAGGTATAAGATGTGGTACAAAGTTTACCTCATCAAAATCTACACCAAGTTTATTTGCTATCTCAGGAGCATGTCTATGCATCAGTGGATTGTATGCAAAAAGATTATCATTTACATTTACAAAGTGTGTTACTTCACTAAGTTTTTTACCAGCTCCACTAACACCTGTTTTAGCATCTATTATGATAGGAGTATTTTTAACTCTTTTAGACATAAATGGTAAAAGCCCTAAGATAGCAGATGTTGGAAAACACCCTGGGTTTGCAACAAGAGATGCACCTTTTAAATCATCACGGTTTAATTCAGGAAGTCCATATACAACTTTTTCTAAGTTTTTAGCATCCGTATGTGGTGTATAAAACTCCTCATAAATATCTTGTGGAAGTCTATAATCAGCTGATAAATCAACCACTTTTAAACCTAACTCTATAAGAGGCTTTACAAATGCCATAGCAGTTTTATGTGGAAGTGCTAAAAATACAAGTTCACACTCTTTTGCTATATCGTTAGCATCTGCTTTTTTAACCTCTTGTTCACAAACACCCATCAATGATGGATGCAATTTATCTATAGTAGTGTTACCCTCAGAGTTAGCCACATAAACCAAATCAAAATTTGGATGTTTTAAAAGAATCTTCACAAGTTCAAGACCAGTGTATCCACTAGCCCCAACTATACCTACTTTTATATTTTTCATAATCTATTTACACTCAAATACTATCTCTTGGTATTTAACTTCTTCTATCTCAAACTCTTTTACACCACCGGGTAATTTCATCTTACACTCATCACCCTCCTCTTTTCCAAGAAGCTGTTTAGCAAAAGGTGAATGAAAAGAGATAAGCCCTATATCAGGGTTTGATTCACAACCACCTACTATAGTATAAGTAACCTCTTCATCAGTATCAACATCTGTAAGAACTACAGTTGAACCAAAACTAATTTTTGAGTGTTCTAGTTCTGTTGGGTCAACAATCTTAGAACAAGCTATAAGTTCTTGAAGTTCTCCTAAACGGTTATCGATATTTTTTTGCATCTCTTTTGCTGCATGGTATTCTGCATTTTCTTTTAGGTCACCGTGTTCTAGTGCTTCTTCTATATCTTTTACAGTTTGAGGTCTTTTTACCTCTTTTAGGTCTTTTACTTCTGCTTGTAGTTTTTCATAACCAAACAGTGTCATTGGTTCAATTTTTTGCATAATTATATTCTTTCATTTTTTTTTATGATTATATCAGATAATTTGAGTTTAAATTCTTAAGTAAGAGGGCATAAATAACTTCAAACAACTTTCATTAAAGACAAATCAAATTCAAAACTTTTATCTTTACACTCTATAAAAAGTATACATCCATCTTTTGATATAGAGATAGCATCATAAACTTCTTCTAACAATATGATTTTTTGAGAACTTTGAGGGTCATAAGCAAACAACTCATCATCTTCTATAACAAACTCTCGTCCACCACCACAGCCATCACCTACTATACCCATACAAGAAATTTTAGAACCAGCCATCATCTAAGCAATCCTCTTTTGCATCTTTTTTAAACTCTTTTAATTTTGTTTCATCTAAATTTTTCAACTCTTCAAAACCATATTCCTTAAATAAACCACCATCTATACATTTGCACAAAGTAACATTATCCTCTTTTTCACAAGCTTTTAAAACATCTTGTTTTTGAGTTTCATCCCATTTAAAATAACTTATATACATAGGGTAAAGTGTCCAAATAGCAAAACCTATGGTTAATACTATGTTTGTTAAATACTCTTTCTTTTTGGTAAGAAAATACTGCCTCGCATCATAAATAATAAAAATTAAAAAAAACACCTCTAAAGTTATAATAAACCAATCTTCATCCATAAAATCAAACATCTATCTCCTTCATAAAAATTTTATTTCTATAATTTTAGCAAAATCTGGATTAAGTCAAGATAGTATTGCCATTTCAAAACAAACTTAAGTATAACAGTAAGTTATAAAGGGGTAAGATGTGAAGTAGCTATTTCCGAAGGCTCTACTAGTAGAGTTAAGGAATAGATACTTTGCAGATTGCCCCTTTATGGCTTATCCGAAGGACGATGAGAAAAACATACACTTGACTTCGTTACAAATTCTTGAGGCTACTAGTAGCCCCTGCGATTTTGTGCCTCGCAATTGCATATTTTTCTCATCGCTGTTATACTTAAGTTTGCTTTGAAATGGCAATATAGATAGATGGAACAATTTATGCTTATATATTTTTATGAAAACATTACTTATACTTTTATTATCTATAA
>Ga0256838_1000668_pt1 | contig 19425 bp, 20 predicted proteins | sample 4571419metaG_FD_185978 | JGI IMG/M metagenome (GOLD analysis project Ga0256838, IMG submission 185978) | Hydrothermal vent microbial communities from Guaymas Basin, Mexico - 4571-419 | ecosystem: Environmental > Aquatic > Marine > Hydrothermal vents | place: Mexico: Guaymas Basin | collected...
ATGTAGTTACGTGAATCATCATCTTGAGTATCATTGGCTGCTTGAGTAGCAAGTACACGAACTCTTTTTAAAATGTTTCCATACTCTTCCATTGCACCATCTGCAGTTTGGATAAGACCAATACCATCATTTGAGTTACGGATAGCTTGTCCAAGACCTTGTGATTGTGCAGAAAGTTTATTAGCAATTGCTAAACCAGCTGAATCATCAGCAGCTTTATTAATTCTAAGACCTGAACTTAAAGAGTTAAGACTTTTATCAAGTCCTATATTGTTCATTGTAGCATTTCTGTGTGCATTCATTGCACCGATGTTTGTATTAATTCTAAAACCCATAATAAATCCTTTTCGGGTTAGAGCCTTTCGCTCTAAAGTAATTTGTATCTTGGCTTCCTTGCCTTGATGTTAACTAAATCGGCACTCAAAAAAATAACTTTAGAAAATTGTGTAATTTCTTGAAATTTTATTATTTTATCTTTTTTAGCTACACTTCCAAAACTAAAAAACAATTTACTATACTATATATAGGAATAAAATTTGAATTTAATTATCGTGGAGTCCCCTGCAAAGGCGAAGACTATAAAGAACTTTTTAGGTAAAGATTACGAGGTTATAGCTTCTAAAGGGCATATCCGTGACCTACCTAAGTCGCGTTTTGGAATCACTGTAGATGAAGAGACACACCATCTTGTTCCAACTTACTCAGTTGCAAAAGAGAATGCTCCTACAGTCAAAGAGATCAAAGCTCTTGCAAAAAAAGCAGATACCATCTATATCGCGACCGATGAGGATCGCGAGGGGGAAGCTATAGGGTGGCATATTGCCCATGCTATTAAAAAAGACCCAGCTGAGCTGCCACGTATTGTCTTTCACGAGATTACAAAGACAGCTATCAAGCATGCCTTGGAGTCAGCTCGTACTATAGATATGGACATGGTAAATGCGCAACAGGCTCGTAGAATCCTTGACCGTGTTGTGGGTTACAAACTCTCTCCACTTTTAGCATCAAAGATTCAAAAAGGGCTCTCAGGTGGTCGTGTACAATCTTCTACACTTAAACTTGTAGTAGATCGCGAACGCGAGATTAAAGCTTTTATACCTGAAGAGTATTGGACTATAGACACAGCGTTTAAGAAAAATATCGATGCAAATCTCATTGCCCATAAGGGTGACAAGATTACAAAGATGTCTATCAAAAACAAAGAGATGGCAACAGCTATTGAGAGTAGTGTTAAAGCAGATAATTTTGTTATAAGTAAAATAGAAACAAAAGAGCGTAAAAGCTCAACACCTCCACCATTTATGACATCAACACTTCAGCAAACTGCCTCATCTAAACTTGGATTTACTCCGAAAAAGACCATGATGGTAGCACAAGCACTCTATGAGGGTGTAAAAACACCAGATGGAACATCGGGGGTTATCACTTACATGAGAACCGATTCACTCAACCTTGCTAAAGAAGCGGTTGGAGCAGTTCGTGGCATTATAGAGAACCGTTTTGGCTCGAAGTATCTGCCAAAAGAGCCAAAAGTTTACACAAAAAAATCTAAGGGTGCACAAGAAGCGCATGAGGCTATTCGCCCAACTATGCTTCAGTTTACTCCAGAGGTTGCACAGAGCTTTTTAAAAGCAGATGAGATTAAACTCTACCGTCTTATTTATGAGCGTTTTATGGCTTGTCAGATGGAAGATGCAAGATTTGAGCAACAAAGTATCATCTTTAAAGGAGATGAAAATGAGTACCGTGCAAGTGGTAGAAAACTGATCTTCGATGGTTTTTATGCAGTAACAGGTGCAGAGGACAAAGACAAACTTCTTCCAACTCTTAAAGAGGGTGACAAAGCAGAGTTACAAAGTGTAAAACCTGAGCAACACTTTACAGAGCCACCATCTCGCTACTCTGAGGCAAGTCTTATCAAAAAACTTGAATCTGAAGGGGTTGGACGTCCTTCAACTTATGCACCAACCATTGCAACACTCTCAAACCGTACTTATGTAACCATTGAGAAAAAGCAAATTATCCCTACTGAGATAGCATTTACTGTAACTGAAATTTTAGAGAAAAACTTTGCAAATATTGTAGACATCAACTTTACTGCAACCATGGAAGAAAAACTCGATGAAGTGAGTGATGGTAAAGTAGATTGGCAAAAACTTCTTTACGATTTTTATGTTCCGTTTATGAAACAGATTGAAGATGGAAAAGAGAACATTGTCAGTCTCAAACTCGCTAAACCACTTGGACGTACTTGTCCTAAATGTGGTGAGCATGAGCTTCTTCTTAGAAGTGGTCGTTTTGGTAATTTCATTGCTTGTAGTGGTTTCCCTAAATGTAAATACACAGAACAATGTGATGAAGAGGGAAATGCTGTAGAGAAAAAAGAGACAACAGCAGATGAGAAGTGTGAGAAATGTGGAAACGATATGGTGATTAAAAATGGTCGTAACGGTCAGTTTTTAGCATGTAGTAATTACCCAGATTGTAAGAACACAAAAAGCATCAATGTTGAAGAGAAAACAAGTGAAACGCCATGTCCTGATTGTGGTGGAACTATTAGCCTTAAAAATTCTCGCCGTGGTCCATTTTGGGGATGTAACAACTACCCTGAGTGTAAATTTATCTCTAAGTTTGAACCAACTACCATCAAATGTAAAGAGAAAGGGTGTAAAGGGGTTTTAGCTCCTCGTACTTATAGAAATAAAGAGGTTTATGAGTGTGTTAAATGTAAAGCACGTACACCTCGCGAAGAGATAGACGAACAAAAATAATGAAAATTGGCATATTATCAGACACCCATTCTAAAGTAAAAAGAGCAAAAGCTTCGATTGAACTTCTTTTAGAAAAAGGGGCTGAGTTTATCGTTCATGCTGGTGATATTGGAGAGAGAGAAACTCTCGAACTTCTTAAAAACTGTGGTAAACGCTATGTCGCTGTATATGGAAACAATGATGCCCATCTTGTTCAGTACCATAATGACTACAACCTTGTCCAAGAGCCTTTTTACTTTAAACTAGCAGATACAAAGTTTAAACTGATGCACCTTCCTTTTTATATGTCACCCGATGCTGAAGTTATTATATTTGGTCATACACATCAGTTTGAAGTGGAGATGAAAAAGGGGACACTCTTTTTAAACCCAGGGGAATCTTGTGCAAGAAACAAAGAGCTCTCTGAATGTGCAATGCTTGAGGTAAAAGATGATGAGTTTCTTGTCAGTTACTTCACAAAAAAGAAAAAAGAGACAGCTTTTAAAGTGAAAGAGTATCAATTTCCAAGGAAAAAACGATGAGTGAAAAGATATTTTTATGTTCTATCTGTAACATCAATAGTGGTACTTGTTTAGAAGATTGTAAATTTTGTTCCCAAAGTGTTCGATATAAAGCAGATATAGAACGCTTTCAACACAAAGAGATAAAACTCATACAAGAAGAAGCAATAAACGCGAGAGATAATGGAGCATTGGGTTTTTGTCTTGTAACAGCAGATAAAGGGCTTAATGAGAAAACATTAGAGTTTGTATGCAATGTTGCAAAAGCTGTCCAAGAGGTAGCTCCAGAGTTGCGTTTAATCGCCTGTAACGGAACAGCAACACTTAAACAACTGCTTACTCTTAAAGAAGCAGGCATCAAAGCCTACAACCATAACTTAGAGACCAGTGAATCTTTTTATAAAGAGATATGTACCACGCACCCTTGGAGTGAACGCTATGAGACTTGTCAAAATGTAAATGAAGCAGGGATGGTTCTCATCACTGGTGGAATATTTGGACTTGGGGAAACGCAAGAAGATAGACTTAGTATGCTCAAATCTTTAGCATCACTCAACCCTACTTCTGTTCCTATCAATTTTTACCACCACAATGAAGCACTCTCCCTCGCTCCAAACCCTCTTAAAGTAGATGAAGCGCTCAATCTTATTAAACTCACACGAGAGATGATCCCTGATGCTGAGCGCATTATGGTTGCTGGGGGACGTGAGCTTATGTTTGGTAAACGCCAAAATGAGATATTTAACTATGGAGCAAACTCTATTGTTATAGGAAACTACCTTACAACAAGTGGTCGTGCTATGAATAAAGACTTAGATATGCTACAATCGCTTGGTTTAGAAGTTGCCAAAAAAGTAAACTAGGAGATCCTTGATGGGTGATAATGTTGTTCTAATTGTAACCCTTTCACTCATCATTATGTTCTCCCCTTTCTTTGCAAAAGGGTTGAAACTTCCTACCACTCCTATTGAGATTATACTTGGTTCAGTACTTGGTTATGTGGGATTTATCCATAGTGAACATCTTTTTGATATCGTTGCTGAGCTTGGATTTTTATACCTGATGTTTATTGCAGGAACAGAGATTAATCTTAAAAATGTTCTTAAGACCTCTCCAAGTTTAATGAAAAAAATCATCCTCTACCTTATCATACTATATGCTTTTTCCATTGCATTTTCAAGCTACTTTCATCTTGGAAAAATATTTATGGTACTTTTACCTCTTATCTCTGTTGGACTTGTCGCTTCGCTATCAAAAGAGTACGGAAAGACAGAGTGGCTTACTCTTTCTATGACAGCTGGTGGTATTGGTGAGGTTGTTAGTATTGGGATCTTAACTATTACATCAGCTGCTCTTGGGGAAGGGTTTGGCTTTGGACTTTTTAAAATCATCCTCTCTCTTCTTGCTTTTTTACTTTTTATGTTTGTCCTCTTTCGTGCTATGCAACTTCTCTTTTGGTGGTTTCCTAAAGTCTCCACAGCACTAATGCCGCATGAGGACAATAAGGAGCAAGATATACGACTCTCTATGGGGATCTTTTTCCTTCTCGTTGGTGCAATGCTTTACTTACACCTTGAGCTTGCCTTTGGAGCCTTCTTAGCTGGTATATTTATCCCAACATTTTTTGAGCATAAACATGAACTTCCAGAGAAACTTGCCTCTTTTGGATTTGGATTTCTGATCCCTATATTTTTCATCCATATTGGAAGCTCTTTTGATCTTGATGCACTTAGTATGCATGGTCTTATCTCAAAAGCACTCATTATTGCACTCATTATGATTGCTATGCGTGTTGTAGCTTCTTTGGTGTTTATCAAAGAGTTAGGGTTTCAAGATGCCATACTGATGGGTCTTTCACACTCTATGCCTCTTACCCTACTAATCGCAATGGCTACACTTGCATTTAGTGCTAACTCCATTGATCAACTTCACTATTATGCCTTTATCTTAGCAGCCCTCTTTCAAGTTATAAGTGTTATGATCGTGATTAAACTTATAAACAATCGTAAAATATCTAAGGAGTCCTCATGAGTCGGTCTATTCTTTTACAACTCGCTCGTGACTCTATCAGTGAAGTTTTGCAAGCCAAAAGACTCATCGATAAAAAAAACCTACTCGAACAACACCCACTCCTTGCACAAAATATCAAAACAACAATAAAAATCTACCTTGATAATGAACTTTACTCTAGCTGTTCAGGGACAGAGACCCATTCCCTTTTAGACAACATCATATATTGTGCAAAAAAAGCTCTCTTTGAATCTCCTAATGTAACACCACTTACCCTCTCTCAATACCTCCATTCCCAACTAGAGATTACACTATTTCATGATAATGAAGTTATGACAGAAAAAGACGAAGCACTTTTTATATACTCGTAACAATTACATAATGTTCTTTATAGAGCTAGTGCAAGACTAGACTCTCTAAACTATTTACAAATTTGGCAACCACCCTTAATATAACAAGCGATTGCATACCCATGGTTGAGACCAAGGGCGATACTTCCCCCACTCTCTTGAGTAATATCTCCAGCAACAAAAAGACCTTTGATGTTTGTTTCATAATTTTCATCATGTACAGGTTTGCCATCTTTTTCTTCGATCCCAGAACTTGCTAAGAATGAAGATGGTGTTGTCCCACCAATAGCATAGATGACTCTATCAAAAGTTTGTGGTTCCACTTCATTAAAAAGAACCTTGACTCTCCCCTCATCATCTTCAAGTCCATCAATATTAACACCAAGAATAGGGGTTACCTCTTTATGCATAATGGCATTGGCTATATCTCTTTGGTTTGTTGGATTTGCACGACGGAATGTTTCACGTCTATAGCAGATAGAAACATCATTTTTCTCTCTTAGATCTACCGCATACTCCACAGCAGAGTCTCCTCCACCAACAACAAGAATTTTTTCACCCTCGCTACAACCATCAAGTGTGTAACCCACTTTTTTTCTTATGCTTGGTGGGATTTTATAGCTTGGTTTATTTGGTTTTCCCATACGCCCTATTGTCACCACCACATTTTGAGCCTTGATGCTTTTTCCTGCCATGAAAACTTCAAAAGTACCATCCTCTTTTTTCTCTATAGATTGTACCTCTACATGAGTTTGCAGTTCCACAGAATGGTTTTGGAGTATCTCATCAAAAAAATCAAGTGTAGACTCTTTTGTGCCATCTACAAAATAGATACGACCATCAAGTTCAACTTTTTGCCCTTTCCAATCCACATCAACCCGTTTATTGTCTTTATAATATTTTCGTATTGTTGAGTTGTGATTTTCATCTTTTTCTAAAAGTACAATATTTCTCACACCTTGAAGATAACTCTCAACTGCAGTTGCAATTCCAGCTGGACCAGCACCTACAATTGCTAATTCATACATTTCACTCATATATAAGCCTTTATAGTTAAGTAAGAAAAGTTTATCATAAATTATTGTTAATATTGTATACTTTGCTTATGTATTATGTAATAAAGAAACAGGTAAATAAACCAGGCTCAATGTTTATGGGTTTTGCAGTCCCTAAATATATTGCTTCAAAAAAGAATGAAAATGTTATATTTTTATTTCAAAAAGATGGTAAAGTGATAAGAAAATGGGTAAAACTAGAAGAGATCATCTTACTTACTGATGACAAAGAGTACTATTTAAAAGTGATGGAACAGTTTAAACAAGTTGAAGAGCAACAACAAAAACTTGTTGATGATGCACATAAACAGCTTGAAGATTCTATGACAAATTTTGTTGAAACTATGAATGCTCAAATTCATGATTATGAAGAGATTCGGGACAATGATGATGTCCCTTGTATCTTAAAAGGTCTCTAGCCTAATTTATCTGGAAATGTAGTCATAAACTTTTGGATTTTAGGAGCTATAACTACCTGACAATACCCTTGTGTAGAGTTTTGTTTATAGTAGTTTTGATGATATGCTTCTGCTGGATACACCGCAGGTAATGGGCTTACTTCTGTAACTATGTTTTGTGAAAACTTCTCTTGATGTTTTGTGATAGAATTTTGAATAATAGCACACTCTTCATCATTGCCATAGTAGATTACTGAACGGTACTGTGTTCCCTTATCAGCACCTTGCTGATTTAATGTAGTTGGATCATGAATCACAAAAAAGATATCTAGAAGTTCATCGAGAGTGACAATCTCATTATCGTATGTGATATCTACAACCTCAGCATGCCCTGTAGCACCTGTACAGATATTTTCATATGTTGGGTTTGGACGAAGCCCACCAGCATAAGCACTGATTGCAGAACTTACCCCTTTAACATCACTAAAAACTGCTTCTACACACCAGAAACATCCACCACCTAAAACTAATCTTGCTTTACCCATTATGAGCCTTTAAAATGTATTTGAAATGTCCTATTATTACACAAAACACTTTTGAATCTTTCTAGAAAAATCTTTATATTTTAAAATTAAGTTTTCTTATATAAAAACACTCTATAATTTAACATTAGTCTCAAGGGGAAACATAATGACACAAAAAATTTTATCTCTATCAATCTTTCTTTCACTGCTACTCAATGCAACAACTGTTGATATCAAAATTCCAGAGGTACCTGAGGTACCAAAAGTAGAAGCTGTTGTACCTCAGATCAAAGTGCATAACAGTGGTTCATATAAAACAAATGAACAAATTTTAGAAGAGTTTACAAAAGAAAAAGAGGTGAAGTTTAGTAATCATGTTGCTCCTTACCTTGTAGAAGACACAACAAGTTCTGCTAATACAGATACAACAACTCAAGTTGGTGATATTAAAAATGGAAGAGTTAGTGCCTACTTACATGCACCACTACTCAGTAAAAGTGATGTTGTTGCTAAACTTAAAAGTGCTGGATTTACTATCTTAACTACTTACAAGGTAGACAAAAAAGGGTATGCTACTTCCATTGTATTTACCAATAAAGCACTTATAAAAGCTGCCTCAAAATCAAATAAAGGCTTTGCATCTGCTCTCCATATCACCGTTGATAAGAAAGATAAACTTATTAGTATCACAAACCCTATCTACCTTTTAGGTGCCTTTTTACAAGATGGCTACGATAAAACACTTGCACAAAAAACACTTCAAACACTTCGAGATACTTTTAGTGATCTAAAAAACTCTGATGAGATGATGAAATTTCGTATCTTAAAGCACTATCAGTTTATGAGTGGAATGCCAAAATATGAAGATATGCAAACAATTAAAAAAGCTCCTACTGCTACACTTTTAGCAAAAGCAAAAAAATCTAAAAAGTTTGTGTATCAAATAGATCTTCTTAATGGTGCTCACATTGTTGGAGTAAAACTTGGTAAACGTACAAGTAAATTCATCAAAAAAATTGGCTATAAAAATGCAGGACTTCTTCCATACCCTGTACTTCTAGAAAATGGTGAAGCAAAGATACTTGATCCAAAATACTACATAGCAATTATGTACCCAATGTTAAAGATGTCTCAGTTTATGACTATTGCTACAGTTCCTGGTGCCATCAACAAAGATATAGATAGAATTTTTCGCTAACTATGCCTCGTATTGATAATGAAAAGTTTTATATCTCTGCCATTGAGAAACATGGCACCACTGCTCGTGGTGTCAACTGGGCAAGTAAAGCTAATCAAACCCTACGTTTTAAAACACTCCTAGAGCTTTTACCTCAAGATCTAAGCCCTTGTAGCCTTGTTGATGCAGGGTGTGGTTTTGGAGATTTTTACCTCTACTTAGAAAAAAAGAAAAAACTTCCAAAAAAATATATAGGAATTGATTCTTTAAGTGAGATGTTCTCCATAGCATCCAACAATACAGCTCAAGAGATACTCATCGCAGATATCACCTCAGCACCACTCCCTGTAGAGGATTATTATGTTTGTAGTGGAGCACTCAATACCCTTACAAAATACGAGAGCATAGCTTTTATACAAAACTGCTATAATTCTTCTAAAATTGGCTTTATCTTTAATGCCCTGCATGGGGATAAAGAGAGCCAAACATATAATTATCTTACAAAAGATGAGATACAAACCATAGCCGATACTCTTGGTGTACAAAAGATTATGTATAAGGAGGGCTATTTAGAGGATGATATAACAGTGGGATTTTTTAGATAATGTGTGCTATTTTTGGAATCATTGGCGAGTATGAAGAGAAGCAAGCCAAAAATGCCCTGAGTAAACTCACCCATCGTGGACCTGACTACTGTGGTATCATTCAAGAGGAGAGACTCTTCTTTGCCCATCAGCGTTTAAGTATTCAAGATACTGACAAACGCAGCCATCAACCCCTCAAACACAAACAGATTCTCCTCTCTTTTAATGGGGAGATTTACAACTTCCAAGAGCTTAAAAAAGAGCTTGACTTCCCTTTTGAGACACAAAGCGATACCGAAGTGATCATCGCCGCTTATCTTCGTTGGGGTGTGGCGTTTGTAGAGCATCTTCGTGGTATGTTTGCCATCGCCTTACTTGATGGAGACAAACTTTACCTCTTTCGAGACAGACTCGGAAAAAAGCCCCTCTTTTTTATGAACGACTCTGCTTTTAGATTTAGCTCAGAACTCAAAGCACTCACCCCATTTCTCAAACAAAAAAAGCTCAACAACGATGCTCTTTTGAGTTATCTCTCCTTTTTAAGTCCCACTCCACCTTACACTTTTTTTCAAGGTATCTCAAAACTTGGAGCTGGAGAATATCTCTGTTTTACACAGGGAAACTACACACTTAAACGCCACTACAATCTTTTAGATGCAGAGGTAAATCTTATTAGCTCAGAAGAAGAGGCTCTCAAACAACTTGAGCAGACACTTCAAGAGTCTATAGAACTGCGTTTAAATGCCGATGTTCCCATAGCTTCTCTACTCTCAGGGGGCATAGACTCTGCAACTATCAATTACTATGCCAAAAAGATGGGGAAACAGCTTCCTAGCTATACCCTTGGCTACAAGGAGTTTGCTAAGTATGATGAGAGAGTAAATGCCACAGAGAGTGCTTCACTACTAGGGATACAAAACACCCAAGTGGAGATAGACCAAAACAGCTTTATTGAAGCAACTCATAAAGTCTTTGATACCATTGATGAGCCCCTCAACGATCCCGCAGCCATTCCCCTCTACCTTCTTTTTGAGCAGATAAAAAAAGATGGCTATAAAGTAGTGATGAGTGGAGAGGGAAGCGATGAACTCTTTTTAGGCTACAGACAATACTTCGAATACCTCGATATTGAACAGGCGAAAAATCTTAGCCATAAAAACTGGCTCAAAAAATACTTTCGCTCAAACTTCTCTATGAACAGAGAGTGGGAGTGGTACAAACGTGTTTTTGATGACACACTCCTCTTTCGTACCTCAGGTGATAAATTTACAGACTTACAAAAAAATCTTCTAATGAAAAGAAATGTACGAGACAATGAATCACTTAAATACCTTCAGCCCTACAGAGAACTTTTTGAGCACTCTTCCCATAGCGATGAGAGTATCTGGTACAGTTTTATAGATTTACATCTCTTTCAAGCAGAGCATTTTCTCACAAAACTAGACCGCGTTTCAATGGCTCACTCCATAGAATCACGTACCCCTTTTTTAGACCATAAACTTGCCTCCTTAGTATTTAGTATAGACCCAAAACTTCGTTACAGAGATGGTGTCACAAAATCACTTTTAAAAAAAATCATGTCAGACAAAATCGATACTAAAATCTTACAAAGAAAGAAAAAAGGTTTTTCTAATCCTTACATGGAGTATCTTATAGCCTCAAATGAGATTGCATTGATTAAAGAGGTGAACAAAGAGACAGGGATGTTTCAAGAGGATGAACTTGACAACTACATCAACAAAGCAGCAAGTGGCAGTTTCAAACAGCATATATGGGGGCTTTATGTCCTCTCTTACTGGATAAAAAAAGAGCTACTGTGAGAGCACATCTAAGCGAAAACTATTTTACCTACCTTATGCTTCTGGCAATGCTTCTTTGGGGTGGTGGATGGACTGCTCTTAAAATCCTTACCTATGAGCTTCCTATGGATGTGATTATATTTTGGCGTTTTTTCTTTATGAGCCTCTCTTTTTTACCTATACTTTACTTTTTTAAAAAGCCTTTAGTACTCACTAAAGAGAGTGTAAAATATGTGGCAGGAAGCTCTATACTGAACATCGCGTTTATGGTCTCCTCTTTTATGGGGATAAAGTATGGTTTAGCTGGAGCTGGAAGTGTCATCATCACCACCTTTAGTCCCATTATGACCTTTATCTTAGTAGCTGTACTTTTTAGAAAACATCTACAACTCAAACAATATATAGGGCTTTTTTTAGGGCTTGTTGGTGGATATATACTACTTGAGTTAAACAACCCCAGCCTCTTTTTCAACTCCTCAAATATCTATTTTTTACTCTGTGCGACTATCTGGGCAGGAGTGACGGTACTCTCACAACACTCTCAAAAGCATATACACCCTATCCATTATAGTTTTCTTATCTCTGTTGTTGCCACTCTGGCTACTTTTTTCTATGCTTATGATACCGATTTGATGGCAGTCTTTTCTCAGGGTATCGCGTTTTGGATAGCAATGATCTATCTTGCTGTTTTAGGACAAACTGTGGCTACAACCATCTTTTTTGTAGCCAGTGGAAAACTTGGAAGTCAAAAAACAAGCTCATTTATGTTCTTAGTTCCAGTTTTTGCTTTAGGATCTGCTTGGCTTATACTCAATGAGCCTTTACAACTCCATATTTTAGTTGGTGGTGGGGTGAGTATGCTCGCAGTATATTTTATAAATAAAAAAGACAATTGACGATTAAAATACATCTTTAAAGTATTTTTAACATCAATTCATGTATGATTTGCCTAATAAAATTTAATATTGAGGGTGTCAGATGAAAAAAGTACTAATTTTAGGTGGTGGATTTGCAGGAGTGGATGCGGCTACACATCTAAGAAAAATGGATTACGATGTAACACTTGTTAGTGATAGGGAGTATTTTTATATCTATCCTACATCTATCTGGGTACCAACTCATGAGAGCGAATTTAAAGATGTTTGTCTCGACCTCAAAGAGCTCCAAGAAGCACATAAATTTGAACTGCTTATTGATACTGTTGATGAGATCAGTAAAGCTCAAAATAGTGTAAAACTCTCAAGCGGTAAAGTGATTGATGATTATGATTACCTTATCATAGCGATGGGTGCTTCTAAGATGAAACCTAAGGGTGTTGAGAACACTCTTTCTATCTGTGGAGCTCCAGAGCAAGCTTTAGAGATTCGTGATGCTCTTGATGCTCTTGTGGCTAAGGGAAGTGGTAAGATCGCTATGGGCTTTGGCGGAAATCCAAATGATAGTTCTGCAGTTCGTGGTGGTCCTGGGTTTGAGCTCCTTTTCAATGTTCACAATATGCTTAAGAAAAAAGGGATTAGAGACAACTTTGAACTTACTTTCTTTGCACCTATGGCTGAACCTGGAAAACGTATGGGTCCACAAGCTCTTAAAATGATGGATGTTTTCTTTTCAAAACTAAATATCAACAAACACTTTGGAAAAAAGATTATCAACTTTGAAAAAGATGGTATTGTTTTTGAAGATGATAGTAAACTTGAAGCTGATTTTACGATGTTTATCCCTGCTGGAGATGGTCATGATGTTATCAAAAACTCAGACCTTCCAACCAATGCCGCTGGATTTATTAAAACAGATGATTTTTCTTGTGTCTTAAATGAAGATGGCAGTATGAGTAATATCTATGCTATTGGAGATGTTGCTGCCCTTGAGGGTTATGACTGGCGTGCAAAGCAGGGACATATTGCAGAAGTTATGGCAAAAAATGCTGCACATAACATTGAGCAACGTGACTGTGGAGGTAGTGATTTTAAAGGGTATGAGCATCATCTAAACATCTTATGTGTTATGGATAGCGGAGATGGTGCTGCCTTTGTTTATCGTGATGAAAAACGTGCATTTATGATCCCTATGCCTATCATTGGTCATTGGTTGAAAAAAGGTTGGGGAAGTTACTGTCGCTACTCAAAACTAGGCAAAATACCAAGAATACCAGGGATGTAAATCCCTACTTCTTGATCTACTTCTTGATGTAGTTGCTTATGAGTCTTCTTTTGCTTTTCTTTTGAGTTTCATCTTACGTTTTGCAAGTTCTCTCATATCTTCAGTAGTATCACTCTCATCCATAATCTCAACACCCAAGATAGTCTCAACACAATCTTCAAGAGTGATAATTCCATCTGTTTGATCATAATTGTCTGTTACTAAAAACATATGCTCTTTTTTCGATATAAACAGATCGAGTGCCTTACTTACAGGGATATTTTCATTGATAGAGAACATCTCTTTTTTCACCTCTTTTAAAGGTACACTATCGTCAATTAATGCTTGTTTAAATATCTTTTTTGTAAGCACAATTCCCGTTATATCTTCAATAGAATCTTTATACACAGGAATACGTGAAAATTTAAAAATTGCTTCTTGTGTAGCGATAACATCTTTGATACTCATAGATTCATCAAGTGCAAAAACAACGGAACGTGGTGTAAGTACTTCACACACTTTAATGTTGTCAAGATTAAGAATATTTTCTATAACATCAGACTCTTGCTCATCTATAATCCCCTCATCTTCACTCATCAACATACTCTCTAAGAGTTCCTCTTTTGTAAGAGAGTGAGAGTCAGTTTTACCTTTACTAATCTTATTTGTCACCGCTAAGGTTGTTAAGATAATAGGGTATGTCATCCATATAAAAATACGAATAAAATGAGCAGCGATAGGAGCAAGTTGCTTCCAATAGATCGCTCCTATAGTCTTAGGGATAATCTCAGAGAGAAATAAAATCGCAAAAGTCAAAATAATTGATACAGCTACAACAGCATCATTCCCAAAAACAATGCTTGCCTGTGCACCAACTGCTGCTGCACCTAAAGTGTTTGCGATAGTATTAAGGATAAGAATAGAAGCTATTGATTTATTGATGTTTTCTTTATGTGAACGTAGAAGAGTTCCAACAGATGGTCTCTCCTTCTCTAATACAGCCACATAAGACATATTGACAGATAAGAGCACTGATTCTAAAACAGAACACACAAAAGAGATCCCTACCGAGAGTAGAAAAAATAATATTAACAAGTCCAATTTTTACAAATTCCTTATAGTAAAATATAGGTCGCTAAACCTAAAAAGCTAAAAAAGCCTACAACATCTGTTACTGTTGTTAAGATAACAGTACTTCCAATTGCAGGGTCTACATCAAGTTTTTTCAAAAAGAGTGGAATTACCGCTCCAAAAAAACCTGCCATTAAAAGGTTAATCACCATAGATAGCGCAATAACCACTCCCAAAAGAGGTGTCTTAAACCAAAGTGCTGCAATAATTCCTATGATTATAGCGAATAAAAAGCCATTGCCCAAAGAGATAAGCACCTCTTTTTTTATAATCCTCATTGCATCTCCCTGAGAGATATCACCAAGGGCGAGTTGACGCACAACAACAGTAAGAGATTGTGTACCGGCATTACCACCCATAGAAGCGACTATGGGCATTAAAATAGCAAGTGCCACCATCTGATCAAGAGTATCAGAAAAGAGTCCAATAACAAGAGAAGCTGCTATTGCTGTAAAAAGATTTAATCCTAACCATGTAGCACGTTTACGCCCTGCATTGATAATCTCATCATCCTCTTCCGCTTCATCATCAACACCAGCAAGATTGTACATCTGCTCTGTTGCATGTTCATTGATGATATCATAGATATCATCTGAGGTGATACGACCAAGTAAAACGCCATAAGAGTTCACAATAGCTAAAACAGATAGGTCATACTCTTCAAATATATGCACAACCTCTTTGATATCGTCTATATCTGTTGCTTTTATTGGTTCAAAATTCTCATCGCTATTTTCTATATTTTCAATAATTGATTTTGAAAAATCAAATATCAAGAGATCATCTAAACCAACTGCATATTTGAGTTTTTTATCTTTATCTGTAATAAAAAGGTTTTGAACATTTTCAACCTCGTTTTCTTTACGTAAACGAGCAAATCTTTTAATGACATCTTGAACAATCTCATCTTTTTCAGCAGTAAAAAGTTCAAGCTGCATATGTGCACCAGCTTGATTCTCATCATATGTTTTAAGTTTATTGATCTCCTCTTGATCATCTTCGTGAAGATTATCAAAAACTTGTGAGGCAACCTCTTCATTAAGATCTTCAAGCTCCTGCATAAACTCAGCTTGGTCATCAGATTCAAGTTCAGTAACTGCATGGGAGAGTTCATCTACACTAAGACTTTCAACAACATCATCAAAATATCTATCTGGAAGTGCAAGTGCAACATCCCCTACTAAATTTTTTGGAACAAGTTTAATCGCAGCAGAAAACTCATCATCATCTAGTTTTTTTAAAATTTTAACAATATCGCTAGGGTGCATCTCACTCATTTCGTGAGCTGCTAAGTATTCTCGTAGTTGATTCATAGGCGCAATTATATCAAATAAATATTACTTTATAGTAAGAGTGATTTTTTTCTATTATCTATAAGGCTTATCTTTTCAAGTAGCGTTTATGAAAGTCTTTATCTTTAAGTCCATTTTTAATTTTTTCATCTTTCCAGATTAAAATTGTTTCTTTATCATTTTGAACATTTTTCATATCTATCTTACCTATTCTATAGACATCGCCAAAATTTTTGTAGTTTGAAAACTCTGCAATTTTAAGAAGTTCATGTTTTCTATCAAAGTATTCGATTTTTTGTGCTAAAAAGGTTTTAGCATCTATGTATGTAATGAGTTTTGTATAGCCTGAGTATTTTGAGACAGGTTTTGATACAATCATATAAGTACCATTTTTCTCTTGTGCTTGTTTCTCTTCGTAGATATATTTTTTTACATTAAAAGCACTCAGATCTTCATAAGAGAATTCACTCCCCATAAAAGAACCCGATTTGTTTTTTGAAGCGATACGTTTAACACGTTTAAGAGCAGGAAGATAAAGCCATTGATCATCATCTTTATCAACATGCTCATAGTTAAGAAACTTTGTTCCTCTTACATCCGCAGGTGTTAAAAACTCCATTAAAGATTTATCTTCATCCTTGCCCTCAAGAACTTTCATCTTCATTGTTCTTACTTTTTTTTGCCCATTTGCATTGATTAGAGTCATCTCCATATTGGAGATAGAATCTTGAAATCCACTCATAGCATCTTCACTCTTTTGAGCTACCTCTTGGTAACTTAGAGCAAAAAGATTACAGATAAGAACTAGTGTAACTACAATATATTTCATTTTATGCCTTTAATTATTTATTTTGTAGCTCATTTGTTAGATCTACATAAACCTTAGCATACATCCCTGGAAAAATCATCTCATTTGTTTTTTCAAAATGTACTCTAATTTTAAAAGTATGTGCCATAGGGTTTGCACTTGGTACAATCGCTTTGATGTATCCTGATGCTCTATAACTTAAAGATGGTATCTTAATCGTTACAACTTTTTTCTGTCGTACATATTTCAAATCAGACTCAGCAACCTCTGCTTCAATCTCAAGATGATCCATATCTACAATAATCATAGTCAGCATCCCCGGAGCCACCATATCTCCAACACGAATACGCTTATCTACGATAATACCATTGTTTGGAGCTTTTACTTTCAGGTAACCGGCAACTGTTGCGAACTGCTTTGTCTTTTCACTTGCTTGTTTGACCATCACTTGTGCAGACTCTAAAGAGGCTGAAACATTATCTATACTATCAGCCATATCTTCCATCTCATAACGAAAGTTCTTTTTAGACATCATCTTTCTATCACGTTTGAGTCTTGTTTTGCGTTTTTTAAAGACATTTAATCTTGTTTGATATACATCCACCATAAGCTTTGCTTGCTCAAGTGCTAAATCAGCTTGAGATTCTAAAATATCAAACTCTGCTGACTCTAATTCAAAAAGAGTCTCCTCGCGTTCTACTCTATCGCCAACTTCAAAGTTTACCTTTTTGATATAGCCCATATAACGAGCAGGTATCATTTTTTGGTTGTTTGAGATGACAGTTCCGGTAAGAACAAGTTCTGCACTATATAAAGATGTAAATGCTATAAGAAAAAATAGTATATATTTTTTAACCATCTCTTTTACCAGTTACGCATTTCTCTATGACACTTCATACACTGTCCCATAATTTTAGTATATGCTTGTACAGCCTGTGCCGGATCACCTGCTTTAAAGCGTTGTAAGATAGTTAAAGACTTTTGGTTAATCTTTTTTACAATTTTATTTGACATCTGAATCTTTTTATTCATATATCTATTCATAGCATCTTTCTCTTCTACCTCTTCTAATGGAGGCTTTACACGAACGATTGCATCTGCAAGTTTCGACACACCTGCTTCAACTGTATCGTAGTTATTATAGAAGAATCCACTTTGGATAATATTCATAGCCTGTGCCATTTCATTCATATCATAGATACGGTCCTCTTTTGTATATGGCTTTGCCATTGCTAGTGAACTTATCATTACTATGAGTACTAAAATCTTTTTCATATGCTTCCCTTTTATATTGTGAAATATGAAGTATTATATCAAAAAATAATACAAATATGTAGAGTAAGATAAAAAAAAGTGATATTTTAAAAACAAAAACTGTTAAGTGTGATATTTTAAAACATTATATTAACTTATTAGAAATAATTATGCTATTTAAGTTTAGGTTTAGGTTTAGAGGGTTATAGTTTTTATAGTTTAAATTTAACACAGGGGAAATAAATGACAAAAAAATTAGTAATAAGCACAGTAGCGGCACTGGCATTAACTACAAGTTTATCTGCAGATTTTAGTTTTGGAGATATGTTCAAAGATATGAAAGATGGTATGACATCTATGAGTAAAGATGCTAAAGAGGCTAGCCAATCTGCTGTTGAAGGTGGAGTTGAAGTTTCTAAAAGTGGTGAGAGAACAGTAACTAATGTTAGTCACGATGCAAAAGATTCAGCTGTTAAAGTATCAGATGATCTTAAAACAAGTGAAGTTGCTACTGTAAAAAGTGGTTCAGATACAACAACTGGTGTATCTAGAGATTTAAGAGATTCTACTGTTGAGATTGCAGAAGACTCTAAAGATTCAATCAGTAATACAACGAGAGACTTTAAAGATAGCTCAACAATGGCTACAAAAGATTTTAAAGACTCAACTGTTGCAGTTTCTCATGATGTAAACGATGCAGCGAAAACTACATCTAACAATATGAATGATTCTACTAAGACAGTTTCTAACGATTTAAGAGATTCATCTAACACTGCTACAAACAATGCAAATGATTCTACTAAAACAATCTCAAACAACATAGATGACAGTACAAAAACTGTTTCAAATGACTTAAGAGATTCATCTAACACTGCTACAAATAATGCGAACGATTCAACAAAGTCAGTTTCAAATAACATCAATTCTGATGATTATAAAGAGTACTTAAAACTTAAAGCAAAATACGAAAGTAAAAAACTTTAATCTTTAGCTCTTTTTCCTAAACGATATGCACTCTTGCATATCGTTTTCTTTAAAAAAATGTTTTAATACTAAATGTGATACATCTGTAATCGAAAGCTTATCTGTTTGAATTACAAGTTCATTTTCATATTTAATGCAAGTAGTATATCTACGATGTTGATGTTTTACTATTTGAGGATAAAATCTTGTTTTATTTCTTCGTAATGCTGTTTTAACAGAACAATCCAACCAGATAAAAGATAAAGATGTGTCATAAATACCATCCAAAATCTCTGCACCATTCAAAAGATACTCAACATGCTGTTTTTCACATAATACTTCTGCAACAATAACATGATATCCATCTCTCAAAGCCTTTTTCGCTTGTATACCAGCTTCTGCAAAATCAATTTTAGGATTACATATTTCTGTTGTTCCATATTTTTCTTTTTTTATATCATCAATTTCTATAACTATAAGTTTATCTACATAGGTTTGTAAAGTTAGTGCAACTGAACTTTTTCCAGCACCCATTGCCCCTCGAAGTAATAATAAACTTGACATCAAATCCCTTGTGCTACATAATATTTAATTTTAATGCTTAATTATAGCAATAAAAAACTTTAATCTACAGGGATTGGATTGCCATGGTGTACCTCAGGTGCTATAG
>Ga0256838_1000670_pt1 | contig 19365 bp, 19 predicted proteins | sample 4571419metaG_FD_185978 | JGI IMG/M metagenome (GOLD analysis project Ga0256838, IMG submission 185978) | Hydrothermal vent microbial communities from Guaymas Basin, Mexico - 4571-419 | ecosystem: Environmental > Aquatic > Marine > Hydrothermal vents | place: Mexico: Guaymas Basin | collected...
TGGGATAAATTAAAAGATATATACGAAGATGATTTGAATTTATGTTTTTCTAGATTTCACGGCAAAATCGTTGAATTTATGAAGAAAAAATAATGGATAAGGTATTTTTTAACGGGGTTGAAATAAAATATAAAATAATAAAAAAGCCTATAAAACATATTTATCTTAGAATTACCGAAAGCGGCGTGGAAGTAAGTGCCAATAGATTTATTCCTCAAAAAACGATAGAAAATTTTATACTCAAAAACGCTCCTCATATTATAAGAAAACTTCAAAACAGGGACTATTATTTTTATTTAGGTAAAAAATACATAAAAAACGCCACCGATGTAAAAGAGCTTTACATTCAAAAAACGCCAGAAATTGTCCTGCCTTTTGTGTATGATTATTCAAATAAAATGAATTTACATCCAAGCAGAGTGTCTTTTAGGTTTAATAAAACCAGATGGGGCAGCTGTAGTGCCAAAAATTCGATAGTTTTTAATTATTATCTGGCAAAACTGCCTTTGGATATTATCGAATACATCGTAGTTCATGAACTCGCACACATAAAACACAAAAACCACCAAAAAGAGTTTTGGGCTCTTGTGGAGGAGTATATTCCCGATTATAAAAAGAGGATAAAAAGATTAAGAGAAATAGAAAAGGAATTTTGATGGAGATTTATATAATTATTGCCGAAGGGGCTTTGATTTTTGCGCTGGCAGTTTTACTCATGATTTTAAAATCAAAAAATTCACGCCTTTTAGCACAGCTTGAATACCTGAATCAGGAAAACTTTGTTTTAAAAGAAGAGATAAATAAATTAAGAGAAATGGAAAAAAAAGCTCTTGTTTTGGAAGAAAAACTAAAAAACAGCCGCACGTCAGAAGAGATTGCGAGAGAAATATTTGAAAACATAGCAAATGCCGTTTTGGAAAAGACCTCACAAAAAAGTGAAAAAAATATCTCAAAAATACTTGAACCTTTGGAAAGTGAGATGGAGGAATTCAGAAGACGTATTGATGAGGTGTTATTGACGCAGACCAAAACGTTCGGAGAGCTCTTTAACGAGCTTAAAAATCTAAAAGAATTAAACGACACCCTCTCAAAAGAAGCAAAAAACTTAGCGGACGCCCTAAAAACACAGAGTAAAACGCAGGGGATATGGGGTGAGAGTATTCTTGAGAGGGTTTTGGAGCTAAGCGGTCTTAGAAAAGGGATTGAATATGAAAGGGAGGTCGCTTTTAAAAACTATAGACCCGATGTGGTGATATATCTGCCGGAGAATAAAAAAATCATAATAGACGCTAAAACATCCCTAAAAGCCTATGTCGAATATGTAAATTCGGGAGATGAGAAATATTTAAAAGAGCATGTTGAATCTATAAAACGTCATATAAAATTATTGTCTGAAAAAAATTACGAAGAGCTTGTGGGAAGTGAATTTGTTTTTATGTTTTTGCCGGTTGATAACGCCTTAAACATAGCACTTCAAAAAGAGCCGTATTTATATGAAGAAGCGTTTAAAAACAAAATAATCCTTACAACCCCTACAACTCTCCTGCCGGTTTTGAGGATTGTGGAGAGTATCTGGAGATATGAGAGACAAAACGAAAACATAAAAGAGGTTTTAAGGCTTCTTGAATCGTTTTACGACCAGATGAGACTCTTTACGCAAGAATATGAGAAACTCGGCAAACAGATAAACGGTTCAAAAGAGATGTATGACAAAAGCATACACAGAATCAAAAACTCACTCATCCCGAAAATCAACAAAATCAAAGAAGTATCGGGAATTAAACCTAAAAAGGAGATTGGATGAAATATTCAAAAATTACTTTAAAATCAAACGAAGTGCTGCCGTTTAGATTTATAGGTTCTACCGTCAGGGGTGCTTTTGGGGTGGGGCTTAAGAAAATCGTATGTATAAACCCATCAAGAGAGTGTCGGGGGTGTTTTGCCAAAGATGGATGTCTTTATTATGATTTTTTTGAAAAAGACACTCCCAAATTTGCTTTAAATATCGATTTAAGTGGAAAAGTTGAATTTGATTTGTTGCTTTTTGAAGAGGCGGCACTAAAGGCTCCGTATGTAATAAGTGCTTTGCATAAAGCTTTTAAAGAGATTGGAATCACAAAAAACAGGAAAAAAATTGATTTTGAGCTCTATTTTAACGATAAGCTGATTTTTGATAAAGAGTTTTTTAATTTTGAAAATAAAGCTTTTGAATTTAATCAAAACAAAAAAGTAAATAAAATATTTTTTAAAACTCCTCTTAGAATTAAAGAAAATAATCGTTTTGTAAGAGATGATGTAAGTTTAGAGACAATTTTACGCTCTATAAATCACAGGAAATTAAAACTTCAAAATAAACCCTTAACCAAGCTTGAATTTACTCCCGAATATAAAATAAAAAAACAAAACTTCTCTTTTGTAGAGTTCGGGAGGTTTTCAAACAGACAGAAAACAAAAATGAAATTAGGGGGGCTTGTCGGGGAGATGGAGTTTGAATATATTGATGAAAACTCTCAGAAACTCTTGAATCTCGGAAGTTTAATAGGAGTTGGAAAACAGACCACATTTGGTCTTGGAAGGATGGAGATTGAAGAGTAAAAGGATTTTGGAGCTGCTAGAGGATTTAAAAAGCGGCAGGGAAATCTGTGTAAAGATGTGGGCAAAGAGCAAAGGCATAAGTGAAAGGAGTGTTCAAAGATACATAAAAGATATTGAAGAGTTTTATTCCATTGAGCTTTACAGAACAAAAAAAGGGTGTTATAAACTTCCTCAGCTGGATGAAATTAAAAAAAGAAGCATTGACAAAGAAGAGCTTAAGGATTTTGAAAAATTTGCACATATTGTTGCGGCGCTTAATCCTGAGTTTTTAAAGTTTTTGGGCGTTGATGAGAAAATATTAAAAAAGATTGTTGATGTGGATATTTATTTTGTAAAAGAGTCCCCTGTTGAAGAGTTAAAAAGCAGCAGGTTTTTAAAAGTTTTAAAAAGTGCCATTAAATACAAAAAAGTTTTAAATATCATTTATGAAAGCGATAAATTGTATACGTTTGAATTTAAGCCTTATAAAATTGTTTTTAGCGAGGGAAACTGGTATTTGGTTGGTGTTAGTGATGATAACATTAATAACGGTTTTAAGTTTTTGAGGTTTAATTTTATAAAAGAGATAAAAGAGAGTTCAAAAACTTTTAAAAAAGATAAGGATGTTGAGAGTTTTATTTATACCTTTCAGTCTCTTTTTAGCAGATTTAAAACATCTTCTTTTGAAGTGACTGTAAGGGTTGATAAAGAAGCTAAAAGATTTTTTAAGGCAAAAAAATTTCTTGCAAGCCAAAGGATTGTAAAAGAGGATGAAGAAGGGCTTTTAATAAAATATGATGTAACTTCTGATGAAGAGATTTTGCTTTTGGCTAAAAGATGGCTTCCGCATATGAAAATAATTTCTCCTTTTTATCTTCAGCAAAAGCTTCAAAAACTCACAAAAGATTTTTAAACGTCTTTTTTTGTCGCTTAAATTCTTTATAATTTCTCTTGGTAAAAACTGTTATTAGTATGTGTATTTAAAATATCACTTTGCAAATTACACTTCTTATATTTTGACAGGTGCTCCTGTTAGGTTAAATAATTTTTTGCCGCTTATGGTGTAAAAAGAGTCAAAATCAAAATGGCTATGTGTGGTTTGGTTAGGAAGATTAAATTTCTTGTTAAAGTATTAATTTTTGGTAAAGCTTAAAAGGAGAGTTATGTTTAGAAGCGTTTTGTTTAGGGAGATTGAGGTTTATGCTCCTTTGGATTTAAAGATAGCATATGAAGAGCTTATTAAGAAAATAAAAGAGATAGTTTGTAAAAGATGCAACGTTGAGTGTGATGAAGTTGAGAAATATATTTTGAAAATGGAAGGTTCTATTGAAAAAATTCAGCTTTCATTTATTTTTGATGATCTTCTTCTTAGGATAAAAAAGGAAAATTTTTCATATGAAATGCTAATGGAAGCGATAATGGAGCTTGATAATCTTTTTAGAAAAGATATCTGCTGAATAAAAAATTTTTTAATTTGACACCGATTTTACAAAATTTTTGTTAAGATTGTTTTAATAAATTTAAAGGACTGCTATGGAAAAATTGGCACTTGCGGCTTTTTTACATGATATTGGGAAGTTTAGGCAAAGATATGAGCTTGAAGCCCAAAACAGGGCAAAAGATATAAAGGATTATTATAAATTCTTTTTGGAAAAAAACAATTTTTTGCCAAAAAATGAGATTGAAGAGCTTATAAAAGCGGTTTTTGAAAAAGAGATGCCAGATGATATACAAAAGGCGATTGTATGGGTTGCAGATAAAATAAGTATCAGTAATCTTGAAGAAAATAAGCTGGATTTGGAAGAGTATGATATTAAAAATATTAAAAAACCATTAACACATATCTTTTGTGATGAAAAATACTTTCCTATAAAAAAACTGAGTGTAAAAAATATTTTTCCTGTAGATAGGGTTGAAGGTAGTTATAAAGAGCTTTGGGATGAATTTGAAAGAGATTTAAACAAAATTAATAAAATTTTTGCCAATAAAGAAAATGCAGAGCATTTAAAAATTAACGCTTTTGAGTATCTTTTTAAAAAATACACCTCTTTAATTCCAAACAGATTAGATGTTTCTAAAAGTGAGCCTTTGTATGAACATTTAAGAATGAGTGCAATGCTTGCGGGTGTTATAGGTGCAATGGAAGAGAAAGAAGAGTTTATTGAAGAAATAAAAAAGGGGGATTTTGAAAAGAAACGATTTTTACTTATAGCGGGGGATTTTTTTGGTATTCAGGATTTTATTTTTGATGAGGTTAAAACAAAATACGCGGCAAAAACACTTAGGGCAAAATCGGCTTATATTCAGATTTTGGTAAAAGTGCTTGCTTTTTATATAGTAGAGAAATTAAACCTTCCTTATTTTTCGATAATTTCAACTCATGCCGGAAAATTCGAAATATTGGCTCCGAATGAAAAAAGAGTTATTGAGATTCTTACCAAGATAAAGGATGAGTTTAATGAGTTCTTTTTGGATAATTTTTTTGGAGAAACAGGGGTTGGGATTGCGTATGAAGAATGCAATGTAAAGGAGCTAGTAAATAAAAAAGAGTATAAATTGTTTAGAGAAAGGCTTGCAAATAAAGTAGAAGAGATAAAATTTAAAAAATTTGATCTGCATAAAATAAAAGAGAAAATTTTTAAAATTGATGAGGGGATTGATAATCAGAGTTTATGTGATTTTTGCCAAAAAAGAAAAGGAGAGTCAAAAGAAGGATATGTAATATGTGATGTGTGTAAAAATTTTGTGGATATTGGAAAAAATCTTGTAAACAACAGGTTTTTGGCAATAAGTAAAGAAAAAAAAGATAATGACATTGAGGTGTTTAAAGGGTATTATCTTCATTTTTTTGATAATCCTTCTTCTGTAAAGCTTAAAGATGATGTGGCTCTTTATGATATTAGAACAGATGAGGAGTTTAAGGGGTATGAAAAATGGGAGCTTAGTTCTTATGTGGCTACTAAAAATGGTGAAGTGTTAACTCTTGAAGAGTTAGCAGCTTTGAGTGTAGAAGAAGGGATAGAAAATAATGAAAGAACAAAAGGCGTTGAAGCTATTATGGCATTAAAAGGTGATGCCGATGGAATGGGGGATTTTATAAAAACAAGCAAAGTTACTGACAGTTTTTCTAAATTTAATTTTTTTGCAAAAATGGTGGATTATTATTTTAGTGTGTATGTGCCTATTTCTTTTATGCAAAAAGAACCGTTTTATACGGTATTTGCCGGAGGGGATGACCTGTTTGTTTTGGGGGCTTGGGATAAGACAATAGAACTTGCTAAAAATGTAAGAGGTGATTTTAAAAGATTTACCGAGAACAGGCTCTCTTTTTCTACCGGGCTTATTATGAGCAAGGCAAACAAGCCTGTTAATTTTATTGCGGAATTTGCGGAAAAAGCGCTTGAGAGTGCAAAAGATTTTTGCTGCAAAAAAACAGATAAATTATGTAAAGAAGTAAAAGAGTGCAAGGAAGGATATATTAAAAAAGATGCTGTAAGTGTTTTTGGATATACCTTAAATTGGGATTTTTACAATATGGTAAGAAAAGAGGTATTGGAAGAATTTAAGAAATTTGAAGAAACTTATGAAGTAAAAACCACAATACTTTACAGGCTTCTTGATTTGGCTGATATGAGAATTGAAATGGAAAAAGATATTAAAAAATCCATCTGGAAATCAAAGCTTTGTTATTTTTACAGAAGAAACATAAGTGAAAAAGATAATGACTTTTTGGCATTTTTGAATGAAAAAATAGAAAACACCCCAAAAGAGTTTAAAGCCTCTTTAATTGAATATATCTACAAAAGAAGGAGTAAATAATGAAACAACCACCAAAAATTATTTTAGATTTAAAAAAAGAACCGGAACTTTTAAATACAGTGGCAAGAGAATGGGCGGATGCTGTAAGTTATAAAACCAAAAAAACACAAATCAGAAACTACTATGACAAAATTTTGGAATTGCAAGAAGAGATGAAAGATAAGAGCTTTTTGGATGTTTATCCTTTTGTGAAGATGTTAAATTCAAAGGTTGCATACGGTGTTGCAAGAGGGGTAGTAAGCATGGAGTTTCAAAAAATGATGGAAGAGTGTTTGGCTCAGATTCCTTATGATGAAAAGAAAGGAAAAGAGAAATTTGAGGTGTTTAAATATTTTTTTGAAGCAGTTTTAGGATTTTTTAAAGGAGGTAACTAATGGAAATTAAAACACTAAAAGGGAAAATAAGAGTAATTACAGGACTTCATATAGGTGGCGGTGATGATACTATGAAAATAGGGGGAATTGATAATCAGGTTGTAAAAGATGTTAATACAAACAAACCTTATATTCCGGGCAGCAGTTTAAAAGGTAAGATGAGAAGTCTGCTTGAGTGGAAATACGGACTTGTTGGGATAAGCGATGGGGAGCCTTTTTCTCCAAAATTTTTGGATAAACCAGTTTTTAATGATGAAGAGATGTTAAAAAAAGCCTTAATAGTAATGAAACTTTTTGGCACAACTCTTACTAAAAAAGATATAGAAGTATTAAAAAAGAGAGGTTTAGAGGAAAAAGATATTGGAATTACAAGGGTTAGTGTAGGGGATTGTCATTTAACAAAAGAAATGGAAAAAAGCAACAGAAAACTTACAGAAGCAAAATATGAAAATGTTATCAATAGATGCACAGGCACAGCTCAGCATCCAAGACAGACTGAAAGAGTAACTCCCGGAACTGAATTTGAATATGACATAAGAATTAAGATTTTGCCAGGAGATGATGAAGAAGAGCTTATAAACTCTTTAAAAGAGGCGATGAAACTTGTTGAGCTTGATTATCTGGGCGGAAACGGAAGCAGAGGATATGGAAGAGTTGAGTTTATAGAAGAAGGGAAATAATGAAACTCTATAAAGTTACATTAAAACCAAAAACCTCTTTTGCCACTCCTTTAAAAGGGGATACGATTTTTGGTCATTTATGCTGGATGATTTTGTATAAGTTTGGGGAGGATGAGTTAAATAAACTTTTAACAAACTATAAAAACAAAAAGCCTTTTTTGATTGTATCCGATGGGTTTGCAAAAGACTATCTGCCAAAACCAAACCTTCCAATGCATATGTTAAATGAAACAGATAAAAAAGAAGCCAGAAAGAAAAAATGGGTTAGTTGGAAGGATTTAAAAGAAGGAAATTATAAAAGTGCTAAAAAAGATAAAGAAATAGATTTTGTGGAAGAATCGTATGAGATTGTAAAAAATAGTATTAACTATCAGACTTTTACTACGGATTCTGAGAGGTTTGCTCCTTATGGGGTTAGGGAAATTACTTTAAATGAAAGGGATATTTATTTTCTGCTTGATGAAAGTCAGTTAAGTAAAGATAAACTTATTGAAATTTTGGAGTTTTTTGAAAATTTTGGTTACGGCAAGGATGTAAGCAGTGGAAAAGGCAGATTTGAATTTGAAAAAGAAAACGGGAAGATAAAACTAATTCCTCAAAATTTTGATTTGGATAGTAATACTTTTATGAGCTTATCTCCTTTTGTACTTGATGAAGATGCACAGGAGATTTATTATTCAACATTTGTAAGATTTGGAAAACACGGATTAAATAGAGTTCATACAAATGCTTTTAAAAAACCTATTTTAATGTTTGATACTGCAAGTGTAATAAAACTTAATGAGCCTAAAAAATTTATAGGAAAAGCAATAACTGATATTTCTGCTTATGAAGATACGGTTCATCAAGGGTTTACTATTTTAGTTCCTATTAAGGATATAAAATGAAAAAATATAAAATCAGACTAAAAGCAATCACTCCTGTTCATATAGGCATGGGCGAAGAGTATGAACCTACAAATTATGTGATTGATAATGGGTATTTATATGAATTTGATGAGGTGGATTTTTTTTCAAATTTGGATGATAATATGAAAAAGAAATTTTTAAAGGCTGTTGAGAAACATTCAAACGATTCTTTGTTTGAAATTCACAGGCTCATAAAAGAAAACAAGGAAGTTGCCAAAAAAGTTGCTTTTAAAAAAGTTCAGGTCAGCAAAGCGCTAGAGGCTGAATATAAAAACAAACTTGGTAAAGTTGTTCAGGTTGAGAGAAAAAAAGATAAGGTTTTTAAAAACTTTAATATCCATAAAACCCTTAGATTTTCAAACACTCCTTATCAGGTTTATATTCCCGGCAGCAGTTTAAAAGGGGCACTGCTTACTGCATTTGGAGAATATATTTATAAAAAGGATAAAAAACTTTTTAACAGAATGTTTAAAAACTGTATTCCTTCTCAAGACGGAAATATTTTTAAATATGTAAGCGTTAGTGATTCAAAGCCTCTAAAGACCTATTCTATTATCGGATATGCCCTTAACAGAGAAAGGTTTGATGGGGATGACCAAACAGGTCCTAATCAACAGATAGAAGTTATTTATTCAAGCGATAAGCAGCAAAGCGAATTTGAATTTGAGATTACCTTAAAAGAAAATGCGTGTGAGAAGGATTATAAAGTAAATATAAATGAGATAAAAAAAGCATGTAATGAGCATTATATGCCTATTTTTGAACAGATGGTAGATGGTTATGCTTATTTTAGAGGTAAAGAAGTGGATGATTTTACAAATGAATATTTTTCTAACAGTTTTTGGGAATTTGCAAAAAGATTAAAACTTAAAGACAATCAGTTTTTGCTAAGGGTTGGTAAATTTTCCCAAGCAAGAGCGGTTACAATTGACGGACTGAGAAAAATTAGAGTAAAAGAGAGCGGAGGAGGTCCTAAAAGAAAGCCTATTCGCTGGCAAACTCTGGATCAGGAAACAACTTCATGGCTGTTTGGACTTGGGCAGACAAATAATAACTTATTACCGTTTGGGTGGGTGATTTGTGAGATTACGGAGTAAGGATTTAGTATGGAGTCTATGAAAATAAAATGTGAGATAGTAACTCCTCTTTTGATGCACGGGGCTGATGGGAAAAGGGCTGAGCTTAGAGAGCAGAGTTTTAAGGGAGTGATGAGGTTTTGGTGGAGGGCAATAAATGGTAATTTAAGTTTAAAAGAGTTAAAAGGAAAAGAAGCGAAAATTTTTGGGAATACGAGTAAGAAAAGTAGTTTTAGGATGAGGATAAGGGATAAAAATTTAAATAAGGAAGGATTTAATCCTTTGCCTCATAAGTTAAGAAATGGACAACCTTTGTTTATGATTGAGGGATTTAGTCCAAATCAAACTTTTGAAATTGAGTTTAAGGGTAAAAATTTAGAAAAAATAAAAAATATTTTTATACTTTCTACGGTTTTAGGAGGATTTGGACAAAGAGCAAGAAGAGGGTTTGGAAGTATTAAAGTTTTAAAGATTAATGGAGAGGATTTTCAATTTGAACGTTTAAATGATGATAATATTATTAAGAAAGTTATTAAGCAAATAAACCCAGAATTTAGTTTTAATGATGAAAATTTTAAAAGTAAAAGAAAATATCCATATATTAAAAATATAGAAATTGGAAAAGAATATGATAATTATAATGAGTTATTAAAAAAAATAGGACTTGCTACTCATAAATATCCTTGCTTTGGTAGGGCTTCTCCAAGATATGCTTCGCCTGTATGGATAAGTGTTTTGAAAGAAGGTAAAATATTTAGACCTATTATTACCTCTTTAAACGGTAGAGGTTGCTGGAAAAATTTTAATGACTTTAAAGGAATGATATTATGAGTTATTTACTCCTTTTTGCAATAACACCGGTGCAGGATTTTATAGTCCAAAGTAGGAAGCTAAAAGACCTTTTTGGTAGTAGTGATATTTTGAGTTGTATGAGTGAAATTGGAATGAGGATTTGTAAAAAAGAAGGTGGAGAATTTATTTTTCCAATTTTGCAAGAAAAAGAAGTTTCTTATCCAAATCGGTTTTTGGTTGAGTTTAAAGATAAAAGAATTGAAGAAATTAAAAATATTGCAAAAGATATTGAAGATAAATTATTAAAATTTTTAAGAGGACTTAATGATTTAAATCATCCAAAAATTTATGAACATTTAGAAAATTATTTCACTTTTTATTGGGCTGTTAGTGAGATTGAGAGTAATTATAAAAGTGGTTTTGATAAAGTAGAAAAACTGCTTGCTGGTGCTAAAAATACGAGATTTTTTAATCAACTTGGAAATGGAGAGGGTGAAAAGGGAAGAAAGTGTAGTATTTGTGGGGAAAGAAACGTAGTTATTTATAATGGAAAATTAAAGTTTCCAAAAGAGCAATATGAAAATGACAAACCTAAAAAAAATAAAATAGCTCAGAAAAATGAGGGACTTTGTGGAGTTTGTTATGTAAAAAGAAGATATGGAAATGTAAAAAAAGGCAAGTTTGATTCTACTGCTGATATAGCTTTAATGCACATTTTTGATAAAGTGGAAAGAAATGATTTTAAATTATTAAATAAAAACTCTCAACTCTTTTTTAGAGAAAATTTAACAGAAAAATATCTAAAAGAGCAAGGATTATTAGGAAATAAAAAATTAGAAGACTTTTTAAAAGAGTGGGAAAAATTTAATAAATTGCTTAAAGAAAAGAATTTCAAACAAACTTCTTATTATGCTGTTATTATGTTTGATGGTGATAGTATGGGAGAATGGCTGAGTGGCAAGAATTTAAACGCAGATATAAAAGAGTTTCATAGATTTATGAGTAAGAGATTATCCGTTTATTCTATGGAAGCAAAAGAGATTGTGAAATTTCCAAAAGGAGAAGCAGTATATGCAGGTGGAGATGACTTTTTGGGGTTTGTGAATTTGAACTATATGTTTGAAGTTTTAAAAGATTTGAGAGAAAAGTGGGATGAGATTGTAAATAAACCTTTACAAGAAAATTTTGAATTGAAAAAAGATTTTACTTTTTCTGCCGGGGTTGTGGTAGCTCATTATAAAACTCCCCTTGCTTATGTTTTAGGAAAAGTCAGAGAAGCTGAAAAAACAGCAAAAGAATTTAATAATAAAAGGAAAAATGCTATTACTTTTATGGTATTAAAAAGAAGTGGTGAGATTAGAAAGGCAAGTATAGGGTTTGAAAAGTTGGATGATTTAGTTGAAGTTCAAAAGAGATTGAAGAATTATTCTGATGGTTTTATAGGTAAGCTTGAAAAAGAGTTTAATTTGATAGAAGGTAGCTTGAATATAAAAAAACTTATTAAAGTTGAATTAAAAAGGCTTTTAAATAAATCTGAAATTAATGATAAAGAGTTGCTAGATTCTATTATTAAACTTTATAAGGATTTTAGAAATTTTTCTCATTTATTGAATTTTATAAAATTTTTAAATAGGGAAGTGCAATGATTATAAAATTAGAAGCGATAGATACTCTTTTTTTTAGAGACGGAAAACCTTTTGGAAATAGTGATGATAATTGGGCTGAGAGTTTAAACTTTCCAAGTTTATCAGTAATTTATGGGGCGATAAGAAGTGCTTATTTTTCTCAAAATAATTTAGATTTTAGTTTATCTAATACAGATAAAGATGTTACTAAAAATTTGAAAATTAACGGAGTTTATTTTTATGATACTAATAAGCAGAAGTTGATTTTTAAAATTCCGCAAGATTTATATATTTACAATGAAAAATTAAAATTTTTTGATTTAAAAGAAAACTTTTCTACTTCAAATAATTTAGATTTTATTTTTGAAGCAGAAGATGATGATATTGAAAAAAGAGATGTTTTTATAAGCAAATTATCTTTTAAAAAATATTTAAAAGGAAAAGATGGATTTTCTTTTGAAGAAATTTCTGATTATATATTAACAGAATCAAAAATTGGGATAGGGCTTAATAAAAGTATTAAAAATGTTGAAGAGGGTAAAATTTATAGAGTTGGAGCAAAAAGATATACAAATTTATCTTTGATAGTTGATTTTGAGGGTATAGAATTAAAGAAAAAAGGGCTTCTTAGGTTAGGAGGTGAAGGTAAAGCAGTATCCTATGAAGAGTTTAATGAGTTAGATATTCCAAAAATAGATAAAATGAGTGGAGATATTTTTAAAATGTATCTTTTAACTCCTGCTATTTTTAAAAACGGATGGTATCCGGATTTTTTAAATGAAAATTTTGAAGGCAAAATTAATGGAGTTAGGATTAAATTAATAGCTGCTTCTCTTGGAAAAAGCGAATATATTGGAGGATGGGATATGAAGCACAATTCTCCAAAATCGATGTATAAAGCTGTGCCGGCTGGGAGTGTTTATTATTTTAGGGTTTTAGATGGAAAAAAAGAGGATATTTTAAAAATTGATAATATCATAGATAATAAGGAGTATAAAAAACAAGGCTTTGGAAAAGTAATTATAGCTGATTATAAGGAGAAAAAATGAAAATTATTACAACTGTTGGGACTTCTTTACTCGAAAAATTAGAAGTTTCTTTAAAAGATATGGATAAGGAATATTTTAAATATAAAGAGAGAAAAAAGAGAGAGATAAAAAAATACATTGAAAATATAGAAAAAAGATTAAGCGAATTTAATTCAGCTGAGATAGATACTATTAAGAAGATTATTGAAAAATATGATAATGAGATTTTTGAAGTGGTTTTAATTGCTACGGATACCCTAAAAGGTTACATTGTAGCAGAACTTTTAAAAAAATATTTTGAAAAAAACAATTTTGATGGGAAAATAGTAAAAGTTGATTTTAATGAGAAGAATGTGATTGAGGGATTGAATGTAAAAGTAAATGATAGAGATTTAATTAAAAAAGGTTCTAAAAATTTAATTAAAAGATTAATTGAATTAACATCTGGATATAGAGAAATTTATAATATTTCTGGAGGATATAAAATTATTATTCCTATTATGACGCATGTTGCTTCTTATAAAAAAATAAATTTAGCTTATATTCATGAAAAATCAAATTATTTAATAGAGGTTCCTCCTTTTCCTTTTGAAATAAATAAAGAATTTATCAAATACTTAGCAGTAATTTTTGAAAAAATTAATGAGGAAATTTATATCTCAAAAAGTGAGTTTGAAAGACTATTAAAAAATACTCCTTTTAATGTTCAAAAAGAAGTAGAATATTTATTTTTTGAAGATAAAGATGGAATTACAACTTCTCCAATAGGTGATATTTTATTAGAAGATTATTTAAATACAAAAGAAATTGAGATATTAGAATGTAATGAAAAGGATTTTAATATAGATGGAGGAAGACATCACGATAAAGAAAAGGTTGAATCATTTGGAAAAAAACTTATTAAGAATCCTTATGTTTGTAAAATACTTGGTTCTGCTGAATATGAGACAAGAAAAAAAGATTTTATACTTGAAATTGAACCGCAAGGGCAAACAGGGGTTATAAAAATAAAAATTCCGAATGAAGAAAAAGCAACTATTTTAGTTAAAACAAGTGGTAGAAATTTTAAAGAAACTCAAAAAATTGCTCAAATTTTAGAACAAGAATTTAATAAATAAGGAGAAACAATGTATAAAAAAACTAAGATTTTTTATATTCACAATATTAGCCCAATGCATGTAGGAAGTGGGCAGGATTTAGGGATAGTGGATATGCCAATTCAAAGGGAATCTCATACAAACTACCCAAAAATTGAAGGTAGCAGTTTAAAGGGGAGTATTAGGGAGGCTTTTGAAAACAGTGGAAAAGATGAAATAAAAATTCATTTGGTATTTGGATATGACGAAACTAATGCAAGTGAAGAGGCTAAGGAAATATTTAAAGAAAAAGGTCAATATGCCGGGGCTATTGGTTTTAGTGATGCAAGAATTTTACTTTTTCCTGTAAAATCGGTAAAAGGGACTTTTGCTTGGATAACCTGTCCTTATGTATTAAAAAGATTTAAGAAAGATTTAGAGATTTGTGAAGTTGAAAAAACTTTTGAAATACCAAATGAAAATACCATTACAGAAGATTCTAAAATCAAAGTTGATGATAATGTGGTGATTTTAGAGGAGTATTCTTTTAGTAATGTTAATGAAAATAAAAAAACTACTGAGTTAGCTGAATTTTTTGCAGAAGAGATAGGAATTGATGAAATAAAAGAAAAGCTGATTGTGGTAGAAGATGATGTATTTAAAGACTTTGTAACTCAATTTACAGAGGTTATCACAAGGACAAAAATTGATAATTCAACGGGCACGGTTAAAGATGGGGCTTTATTTACAGAGGAGTATTTACCGGCTGAGAGCGTAATGTATAGTTTAGCAATGGCAAGCCCGGTATTTGCTCCAATTGAAGAAAGATATAAAGAAAAATTAAAGAGTGAAGAAGATGTATTAAATTTTTTCAAAGAGTGTCCGAATGTTATCCAAATAGGAGCAAACGCAACTATTGGAAAAGGAATTTGTGAGATTGTTATAAATAATGAAAATCTAAAGGATGATAATGAGCAAAAATAAAAGCATTATAAGGGATTTAGAAAAGCAAAGGGCAGAGTTTGCTTATGAAAAAGTAGAAGAATTTGTTAGTGAAAATGGTAAAAGTTCAAAAAAATCAAAAGAGTATAAATCCTATGTCAAAAAAATTCCATCTCTCATACAAACAAACGGACTTGCCGCTACTTTTGCTTTTATGTATTCTAAAAAAGGGACTTACGAAGTTATTTATAAGCAAGTTGAGAAGTGGTTAAAAGAAGAAAGAAAAATAAAAAAAGATGAAGAAGAGTTGATAAGATGGATGATTAATTTACCATCCCCAGAATATAGAAGAGTTACAAACGAGGTAATGGGGCTTTTTGTATGGCTTAGAAGATTTGCTGAGGGAATGATTGAAAAGGATGAAGATGGCGAAGAAAAAGAAGAATAAACAACCGGCTAAGAAAAGGAATAGAGGTAAAGTCATAGAATTGAATAGAAGTTTTTTAGATGAATCTGTAAATTTAGAAGAAAAACAAACTTTAAAAAAATTTCATAAAAAGTATTATTTACCAATAGATACTACTAAAATTTTAGAAAATGTAAAAAAGATAGATAATTTTTCTTTATATCTAAATAAAATAGAAGTTTATAATTTTGAAAATAAAAAGAACAAACTACCTAAGCCATTTGTGCCTGAAAATTATGAAAGAATCGCTCAAAATTATTATAAAAAAATAGAACAGCTAAACTTAATAAGGGATAAATTAGAACTTATAGCAGATGAAAGACTTATAATAGGTCTTGGAGGGGCTTCTGTTTATGAAACTTCTCTTACTCTTCATCATATTTATGGAGTGCCTTATATCCCAGGAAGTGCGATTAAGGGGAGTTTTAGGAGTTATTTGATAGAGAAACGTTTTAATAATAATGAAAAAGAGGCGATAGATAAAGATTGGTTTAAGAAAATTTTTGGAAGTGAAAAAAGTCAGGGAAAAGTAATTTTTTTTGATGCTTTTCCTATTGGAGATTTGAAAATTTTTAAAGATATTATAAATCCTCATTATCAAGATTATTATAGTGATGATAAAAATAAAGTTTATCCAACAGATGACCAAAGCCCAGTGCCTATTCCTTTTTTGGTAGTGGAAGGTAAATTTAAATTTGTTTTTGGAGTAAAAGAAAATCTTGAAATTGATATCAAGGGAGATAAGAGAAAAGTATTAGAGTTTGTAAAAGAAAATTTGGAAAAGTCTTTAAAAGAGTTTGGAATTGGGGCAAAAACAGCAGTTGGATATGGATATTTTAAAAAGTAGTCAAAAATTGATGCTAAATTTGGATATTATTTTCTAAAAATTTAAGGAGAAAGGATGAATTTATTAACTCTTTTAATAGGAAATAATGTAAATTTCTTATACGGATTTATTGATTATTTTACAAAAGATAATGAATTTTTTAAATGCGATAAAGTTTTATTAGTTTATACTGAAAAAACTAAGGATATTTTTAATAATATAAAAAACTTTTTTAATGTTGAGATTGAGGGAATTAATATCGGAGATGATGTGAGGAATATTGAAAAAATTGAAAGTGCAATAAGAGAGAAATTGGATGAATTAAAACCAAAAAAGATTCATTTAAACTATACAGGTGGAACAAAATCAATGGGTATAGGAGCTTTTTTGGTGGTTGATAAATACAGTTGCGAGGATAAAATATTTTCTGATATTGATTTTAGTAAAAAGATTTATTTAAAAAGAGGTGATATTTTTCCAAAAAATGGAACATTTGAAGATTTAGTCCATTTTAAGATTAAAGATTTATTGACTCTTGAAGGATTTAGACTCAAAGGTTATAAAACACAAAACAGTGAATTTTTTAGTGAGGAGTTTGTTAGGTTTTTATTTGATAAATTAGAAAATGAAGAGAAAGAGTTTTTTGTTGAGTTGTGGGATAAAAAATTTAAAGAGCTAAAAAGTTTGAATTGGAAAGATTCTTTAAAAGAGGTGCCTATTGATATAGAAAATATCTCTAATAAAAAGCTTGAAAAGTTACAAAGATTTATAAGAGGTGTATTTTTAGAAGAATATCTGTTTTATGTTTTAAATAAATATAAAGATGAGTTAAAAATTAATGATATTTTATGGAATGTTGAAATTTTAAATAAAGAAGGAGCTGAGTTTGAGCTTGATGTAGTAGTCTCAAAAGGATACACTCTTTATGGATTTAGTGTAACTACTGATAAAACAAAGAAATTAATTAAATCTAAAACATTTGAAGTTGATAAGAGGGTTGAAGAGATAAGCGGGATAGGCGGTAAATTTGTTGTAGTCGGTTTTGGAGATAAGGAAGAGATGGAAAGAGTAAAAAAAGAGATAGGGGATAAAAGAAACAGAGGCGGGTATGATGTAATAGGAAAAGAAGAACTCTTAGATGAAAATAAACTTTTAGAAAAATTGAAGGCTATTTTTAGATGAGAGGTAAAGTTTCATTAATAAAAAAGGGATTTGGAAAAATAGTTTTTGAAGATAAAGAGAGTCCTGTTTTGAATTTGCCGATGGAAGTGGAGGATGGAGATATAGCGGAAGTTGAGTTTGAAAATGAGAGAATGGATAAAGTTAAAAAATTTGTAGCCTATTCTCCTGTTGAGTATTTTGGAAGTGTGATAGGGGATTTGGAAAGAGAAGATGGAATTATTCTTGTAACTTATCCAAAACTTCTTGGGACGGTTGTTTTTAAAAAGGGCAGATTTACAAAACAGAGCAAGGTAAAATTTAGACTTAAAAAAACTTTTAAAGGAATGGAAGCTATTGATGTAGAATTTACAAAAGAGTTTTATAAGTGTTTTTTTCCTTCTTTTGGGAGAATAGAAAAAAGAGTTTTAGTACCAAAAAGCGGAGTAATTGAAGATGTTGTAAAGAGTGATAGGTTTATAGTAGAAGGGGAAATTAAGAATGTAGGGAGCAGGGGGTTTGGGTTTATAAGGAGTGAAGTTGGAGATGTTTTTTTCTTTGTGAATACGTTTGAGAGGGCTTTTAACAGATCTCCTGAAAAAAATGAGAAGGTAATTTTTAAATACAAAAATACCCCAAAAGGAAAAACGGCAATATATTTTTATAACCAAATGCCTACACTTCCAAAAAATAAGCAATATTTTATACTTGATGGCAAAAGGCTTCCAGTTGCATTTTATGAAAAATTTTTTAAATCTTCTCCTGAAATTGGGGACTTAGTTTATTATATTGAAGAGGATGGTAAAGTTAAATTCAGAAAAGATGATAAAGAAATAGAAAAATATATTTTTATAAAAGATGAGAGAGGAGATTTTGCAAGAGGAAAAGTAAATTTTATAAACGAAGAGAAAAAATACGGGTTTATAAAATCAAACATAGGCAATGTCTATTTTACTTTTAAGCAGTTTGAAAATTTTTATAAAAAGTCTCCTAAAAGAGGAGATAAAGTAAAGTTTTTTTATGTAAAGAGTGAAAGAGGCGTTGCGGTCAGCAGGTTTTTAGAAAACGAGTTTGAAGTAAAAAAAGAGAATTTTTCGAATTTTGTAAAAATAAATGAAGATGATTACTATTATGCTTATGTAAATGGTAATAAAGTAAAAGAGGTATTTAGGTATGATAGCAATGTTTTATCCTTATCAATTGCATGTTATAAAAGTGCAAATGACAAATTAAAAAAACTTGAAGCGATTAATTGTATTTTAGAAAATGAATTTGAGAGTAAAAAGATAAAAAAAGAGACTCTTTTAAAAGAAAAACTTCAAATATTAGATGAGATAATTGATGAAATGTTTGAAAAAAGCCCCCTTTTAGCTTTTGAATATGAAATTGAGCGTCAAAAAGTAGAATTTAATCCAGAAAGATTAAAGAGATTTAATTTTAACGGAATTGATTTTATCTATTTTAACACAATCGAGGAAATAGAACAAAAAGAACATCAAATTAACTTTTTTGAATATCAAGAGATAAAACAATTTATAAAACCAGAAGAGAAGTTAGAGCTATTTGATGTTGATTTAAAAGATTATTACGAAAAAGAACAGAAATGGGAAATTATTGAAAGGAGAAATTATGAATAATTTAACTTTAAAAGTAGCGGATTCAATCTCAGCAAGAGATACTTTAATTTTTATAGAAACGATAGAAGAGGATGAGGTTATAAAAGATTTAAAATCAATCTCTTATAGCTTAAATCAAAGTTTAGTATTGTGGAATAGTGTTGAAGGGTGGAGGGATATAAGCCCTGATGGAGTAATGCCTGCCATGCAGCCTATGAGTGAAGTGTATGATTTAAATTTAATGTTAAATGAGATTTCAAACTATACAGCAGATGCTGTTTTTGTGCTTCAAGATGTTGGATTTTTCGTAAATGAAAATACTCCCCCGCAAGAGCTTGCAAGATATATAAGAAATTTTAAACTTTTAAAAAACGAGCTAAAATCTACAAGAAAAACAATTATAGT
>Ga0256838_1000671_pt1 | contig 19360 bp, 19 predicted proteins | sample 4571419metaG_FD_185978 | JGI IMG/M metagenome (GOLD analysis project Ga0256838, IMG submission 185978) | Hydrothermal vent microbial communities from Guaymas Basin, Mexico - 4571-419 | ecosystem: Environmental > Aquatic > Marine > Hydrothermal vents | place: Mexico: Guaymas Basin | collected...
TAATCGTTAGTTAACATAATGTATATTCTCTGGAAATTTTATTTTTCACCTTCCATTATTCTTTTTAATCTTATTGCATCAAAAGGAGCGCTACAATCGCTTGTATTGTTAAAATACACATATCCGCTTTTATACTTTGTAAGTTCTTTTAAAAACTCATCTGGATAGCTACCTTTATATTTTCCTTTGTAACCATGAAGTCTAATATAAACAAAATCAGCCGTTTGTTTAATAAAAAAATTTTGATTAAAATCATGAGCAACAAGAGCTATATTTCTTGAAGATAAGATTTTATAAGTTTCATCGTTATACCAGCTTTTATTTCTAAATTCAATTGCATATTTTGCTTCTATTAAACCATCTATAAAATTTTTTAAAAGATTTTTATCAAACTTAAGACTTGGAGGAAGCTGAAATAAAATTACTTCTAATTTTTCTACTAAAAAAGATTTTTTTACAAATTGATTTGCAATTTCTACATTTTTTAAAAGAAAAGTGTGAGTAATTAATTTATTTGCTTTTATAGACAAAGTTAAATTTAACTTTTTTAGTTTATATTTCCAAGATTTGAAAGTAGATTCTTTTGGGATTTTATAAAATGTAGAATTAAGCTCAAGAGTATTAAAATATTTTGCGTAATATTCGAGATATTTTGATTTAGGAAGATTGGGAGGATAAAAACACCCTACCCAATTTTGATAAATAAACCCACTTGTACCAATTTTCATTTAGTCTATCGTTAAATATATTATTTTTGGAAAAAATAACACAATTAAAAGCGTAATAATTTGTATAATAATGAAAGGAATTATCCCTTTATATAAATCTTTTGTCCGTATCAAATCTCCAGCCGCTCCTTTTAAATAAAAAAGACTAAATCCAAAAGGAGGCGTTAGAAAAGAAGTTTGAAGATTTATTGCAATAAGCAAAGCAAACCATAAAGGATCTATCCCAAATTCTTCAATAATCGGTATTAAAATAGGAATTACGATAAAAGTGATTTCGATAAAATCAATAAAAAACCCTAAAACAAAGATTATTATCATTGATATAGCAATAAAAATATATTGGTTTTGGATTGAATCCGTAAAAAATTCAGTTACCATATCTCCAGCTCCAGACTCGTTAAAAACCAAAGAAAATGCCGTTGCGCCAATTAAAATCATAAAAATCATAGCAGTAATTTTTACAGTTTCTACGCTTGCATATTTAATAAGTTCAAAACTAAAAGTTCTATAAAAAATAGTAAGAATTATAGCACCAAGTGCCCCAATAGCAGCAGACTCGGTTGGAGTTGCAAATCCTGCAAAAATACTTCCAAGAACAATAATAATTAAAATCATAGGCGCTATTAAACTTTTTAAAGCTTGAATTACAACTTTTGAATATGGCTCATTTGTTTTAATTGCAGGAGCTATTTGTGGTTTTATAAAAGCAATAATTAAAACATACAAAATATAAAGCCCTACTACAATAAGTCCGGGAACAATGGCTGCTTTAAACAAATCCCCTACGCTAATATTCATAACAGCTCCAAGAATAATTAACACAATACTTGGAGGAATCAATTGTCCAAGAGTTCCACTTGCGGCAATTACGCCACTTGCAAGAGAAGGAGAATATCCATGTTTTAACATAATAGGAAGAGAAATTATCGTCATCATAACAACGCTTGCTCCAACAATACCCGTAGATGCCGCTAAAATTGCTCCTACTATAATAATTGCTATTGCAAGCCCTCCTCTAATTGGTCCAAAAAGTTTTCCAATGGATTCAAGCATATTTTCTGCTATTTTACTTTTTTCTAAAATAAATCCCATAAAAATAAACAAAGGAACAGCCATTAGAGTAAAATTTTGCATTATTCCATAAATCCTATAAGGCAAAAGTCCAAATACATCAAGCCCTATATTTGGATCAATTAGTGCTGCAAAAATTGCGCTTGCTCCAAAAGCAAAAGCTACGGGAATTCCAAGCATCAAAAGAATAAACGCTACAACGAATAAAATTATTCCAGTCATTTATGTCTCCATTTATAATATATTTTTCTCAATTCAGCTATAGCTTGAAGATAAAGCATCAAAAACGCCCAAATCATTGCACTTTTTATTATCCATCTACAACAAAGTCCTCCTGGATCTCCACTACCCTCACCTTGAGCATAACTCATTTGAACAAAAGGAATGGCTTCTACAAAAATTAAAGTGGCAAGAGGAACAATAAAAAATAATACCGCTACAAAATCTATTGTTAATTTAACTTTTTTTGGAAATTTATTATAAAGAATATCTACCCTTACATGTTTATTGTGACTTAAAGTATAAGCAATAGCAAAAAGAAAAGTAATATCATATAGATGCCACTCAAGCTCTTGTATGGCAATACTTCCTCCATGGAACAATTTCCTAACAATCACTTCATAACTTACAAGCAAGGTTAATATAATTAAAGCAATAACAGAAATTAACATAAAAAATTTAGAAAGTTTATCAATTACATAATCTATTTTGGGAACAAACGATAAAATAAAAGCTAAAAAAATAGAGCCTAAAATTATTAAATCTAATTTTTCGGATATTAAAAAATCCATTTCACTCCTTTTTTAAAATTATATCAAATAAACTTCCAGCTCTTCTCCTTTTTTAATTACTTCCCTACCCTTTTTAATAATAGTTATCGAATTACTCGATGCTAAGGCACTAACCATACCGGAAGTATATTTATATTTTTTTATTACTTTCCATTTTCCATCTTTATAAATGCCCAAAGCCGTATGGTCTTTTTTAGGGTTTACTTTAAACTCTTCATCATTAATTGCTTTAATTTTCAACGGAAAATATTTTGTAGTTCCGCTCATTTTTTTTAAAGAAGGAACAACCAACATAAATGCATTTAAATAAGCACTAAGAGGATTTCCCGGAAGTGCAAAAACAACAACATTATCCATAATTCCAACCATCGTTGGGCGTCCTGGTTTTACCATAATTCCATGAAAAAGAGGATTCAAATTATTCTTTAAAAACGCATTATACATAAAATCTTTTTCTCCAAAACTAATGCCTCCGCTTGTAATAATTACATCGTATCTTTCTTTTAAAGAGGCAATAAATTTTATGCTTTTTTCTAATGAATCTGGAATTATTCCTATAATATCACTATCAAATCCATTTTCTTTTAAAAGAAGTTTTATAGAATGCGAATTAACATTGTAAACTTCATCTTCACTTGCAATTTCCCAAGGTTCTTTCAATTCATTTCCAGTAGATAAAATAGCAATTCTCGGTTTTTGGAATATTTTTACGTTAACAATTCCTTGAGAAACTAAAAGAGCTAACTTATTAGAAGATAAAACTTCTCCTTTTTTTAATAAAATTTCCCCTTTTTTAAATTCTTCTCCTTTTATTCTAATATTTGCTCCCTTTTTTATATCAGGAATTTCTATATATTCATCGGTTATTTTCATACATTTTTCAATGGGAACTACAGTATCAACTCCCAAAGGAATTCTTGCGCCAGTCATTATTTTTACGCATTCATCTTCTTTTATTTCAAAATTTTCAAATTTATCTCCAGCATAAATGGTTTTTACAATTTTTAACTTTTTATTCTCACTATGTTTAAAAGCAAATCCATCCATTGCTGAATTATTAAAAGAAGGAGAATTTCTCGTAGCTTTTATATCTTCTGCTAAAACTTCTCCTAAAGCATCGTAAATAAAAACATTTTTAGTTATGGAAATTTCTTTCATAACATTTAAACATTTTTCCATTGCTTCAAAAAAAGAAATGTTTTCTAACATATTACCTCCTATAAATACTCAGGAAAATCATTGCTAAAAAGAATCAAATCTCCATTGCTTGTAATATCCGATAAAATTTTTTCCAATTTAGATTTATCTTTTAAAGAAATTTTATCAATTGTAATGTTGGAACATAAAATTTGCTGATTTAATTTTCCAGTAATTATTGCTATATCAAAAACTTTGTTAATTTCTTTTGCCAATTTAATATTCATTTCTTTACTAGCTTCTACCAAACCTGGGGTAACGATTATTTTTCTTCCAGGGTAATTTTTTACAATTTCAAAACTTTTTAACATTCCTTCTAAATTTCCATTAAAACTATCATCAATTATAATTTTTCCTCCAACTTCTATCTTTTGAAGCCTATGAGGAATAGGTTCTAAACTAAAAACTTTTTGTCTTATCTTTTCTATATCTTTAATAAATTCCAAACTTTGATATATAGCAAGTGAAATATTTATAGCATTAAACTCTCCTATTATTTTAGTTTCAAACTCGTAATCTTTATTATTTATCTCTAAAGTCCATTTTGTTCCATTTAAATCGGATTTAACATTTTTAATTTTATCTTTTATCAAGATTGCCTTTTCATGAGGAAGCTCGTAAGAAAAAGCTTTTTTTAATTTTGGCGATAAAAATATTTCGGACTTAGTTTTTTTAATATTCTCAATATTTCTAAAATATTCGATATGCTGAGGTCCAATCTTTCCAACTACAGCATATTCGTTTTCCAAAAATTCGACTATTTCTTTGATATCCCCTCTTTCTCTTGCTCCAGCTTCGGTTATATAAATTTGTATATCTTCCGAAAGATTATTATTAACATCTGAAACGATTCCTTTTAAAGTATTTACACTTCTTGGAGTCTTATATACCTTAAAATCATCTTTTAAAATTTGATAAATAAAGTTTTTAATAGAAGTTTTTCCGTAACTGCCTGTAATAGTAATGATTTTGGGATTAATTTTTTTTAGTTTCTCTTTTGCCTGTTTTTTAAACTTAATAAAAATCAAATATTCGGCTAAATAACTTAAACTTAAACTTATTCCTAATACTATTACAAGCAATAATCCTGGATTTACATTAGTTTTATGAAGAATCAAAAGAGCAGAACTTTCCACAAAGCCCAATATAACAAAAAATCTTTTAATCCTTGAAGTTATTTTTAGAGGTTTAAATCTCTTAAACCAAAAAATTAAAGCCGGAATATATCCAAAAAAAAGATAAATCCAAAAAAATTTATATGCAAAAATATAAGTAATTATCGGAATTATTAAATAAAAAAAGTGCCAACGATAATTATGAAAATTAAAAATTATTCTTTTTATTTTATAGTTATATAATTGTAAAACCGCAATTAAATAAGCTCCTATCAAATAAGTCGTAATAAAATGTATCACTAAATTCATCAATTTAGCCTTTTAAATAAAATTAAGATATACTCTTTTTGTGGCATAATAGCAAAAATTATAAATAAAAATAAATAGGTTAAAATAGTAACGGCTTTATTTTGCGAAACAAATTTTAAAGCACTTCCAAACGACTTTTTTATTCTATTTCCCAGTAAATCCACGCTAAAAATCTCATCTAAAATCAAATGAGAAATATATCCTAAGAAAATAAAAAAACCCGTTAAATAACTAATTTTTAAAGAAACATTAAAATAATAATATAAAAAAGAAGTAGTAAAAAACCAACTTATAAAAGCAAAAGGAATTGAATGAATAATTCCTCTATGTTTTGTAAACTGCTTTATATTATAAAAAATAAAATTCCCTATTAAATAAGAAATAAACCATATCAAAACAACATTAAGAATCGGATATTTTCCAATATATGGATAAGTAAGAAAAAAAGCTATTAGATTTGAAAAAAAATATTGTATCGTTTTGGTAATTTTAGAATTGTCATGATCAATATCGGGCAAAATCCCCCCTATCATACCTGCAAAAAAATAAAGTATACTCTCTTTTGGAGATAAAGACAAACTAACAGCTCCCACCCCGCTAACAAATCCTGCTACGTTTATATGGGTAGAAAAACTAGCCATTTAATATCTTATCTCAAAATCTTTAAATTCTTGAGGCTCAATTTCAAAATATTCAATATTTTCTACCTTAGAATAAGGAGAGCCTTTTTTTAGAATTTCAAGAAACTTTTCTAATTTACCATTTTCAATATTTGTTACAACTTCTACCCTTCCATCCGGTAAATTTCTTACATATCCCTTAAATCCGGCTTTTTTAGCATTTTCACTTACAAATTTTCTGTACCAAACCCCTTGAACCTTTCCAGAAACTAAAAACTTATAAGTCATTATTTTCCTTTAGCACTTTGAATCTTATTAATGTAAGCAAAATCAATATTAATTTTTTTCTCTTTTTTTAAATTTTTCCCAAGCCTCTCAAGCACATTTTCAAAATTATCAAATAAATAATTAGCCATACTTCCAGGAATTGGGTTAATCTCGTTTAAATAAATTTTACCATCTTTATAGAAAAAATCACACCTAATAAGAGCATTTTGAAAAGTTTTATTATAAATTTTCTTAAATTCTTTTATAAATTTATCTCTTAAATCCAAATCTTGATTAATTTTTATCTCTTTTCTACTAAAATCCATATATTTTTTTTCAAAATCTAAATAATCTTTTTTTTCTACCTTTTCCAATTTACTAAAAATCCATTCATCCGCCATACATCCCGCTAAATTATACTCTTCTATCCCTTCAATAAATGGCTCAACTATAATTAAATCATCAAATTCTCTTGCAACATCAAACGCATAATTAAGCTCATTCTGATCTCTTGCTATGCTAACCCCAATACTACTTCCAAGTCTTGCTGGTTTTACAATTACTGGAAATTCAAAATTTGTATGAGGTTCTTTTATTATCTCATAATCTATTACATTAACTCCTATTTCTTTAGCATAAGCTTTTGTAAGAACCTTATTATAACTTATAGCACAAGCTTCGACATTTGGCGTAATCGTAGGAATATTAAAAAACTCAAGTATTGCTGGTATTTTTCCATCTTCTCCATCTCTTCCATGAATCAAATTTATCGCTACATCAAACTTTAATTTTTTTTCTTTTTTTAATAAACCTTGCTTATAATAAAATCCATTTTTTTTAATCTCAACTTTAAGAGAATTTTTATAATTTTTACTTGAAAAATATTTGCTTTTCATATTTTCTTTTTTAATCCAATAAAAATCTCTATTTTCATCTACATACAAAAACTCCAAATTATTATGTTTTATTTTTTCTTTTAAAGTTATCGCACTAACAATAGAAATTTCATGTTCAAAACTACTTCCTCCAAAAATAATTAAAAAAGTCATTTTACTCCTTTGCTAAGTCTTTTTAAAGCTTCTTTTATAATATCTTCTACTTTTCCGCTAATTCCAGCCGTTGCTTTTAAAATATCTGCTTTTTTAAAGCCTAAATTTTCAAGCGCTACTATAGCCTGAGATAATTCTGGATTAACCGATTCTGTTTCAAATTCTCCCATTTCCATAAGGATTCTTCTAGCGCTTTTTGGTCCAATGCCCGGTACTTTTTTTAAGGCATTTATATCGTTATTTGCAATTATTTCTACAAATTCGCTTGGAGTAAAAGTAGAACAAATTGCTAAAGCGACTTTTGGTCCTACTCCATTTAGTTTTATTAAACTATCAAAAAGTCTCTTTTCATCTTTTTCTAAAAACGCATATAAAGAATATTCGTTTTCTTTTATAATTTCGCTTATATAATAAATTCCATCTTTTGCGTTTGAAAAAGTATTTAACGATACATTTAACTCATATATAACATCATTTACATCCAAAAATACTTTCCCATCTTTTTTTTCAAAAACTTTTCCTCTAAGAGCTGCTATCATTATCAACCTTTATTTTTACAATTTTTGGAGTATCGTCAAAAAATTTAAGCTTAAAGCCGCAAATCCCTTCATCTCCTTTAGTATCATAAGTAAGTTTTATTGGAGGCTCCAATAAATCAAATTCTATCCTATTATAAGCCTTCCAAGGAGTAAAAGAAATTATTTTCGAATTATAAATAGAATTTTGAAGTATATCAATCTCTTCAACAACTTCTTCTCTTTTTATTTTTAAATTTTCAAATTTTTCTCTTAATTCGTTAAATTTTTCATTTAATAGCTTAAATTCTTTTAATTTCATAATTACAGAAGGAGAAGTTTTTCTATTTGCTTTTTTATTTTCCAAATAAAGCATCTTCAAATCTTCATATGTCTGTTTATTTTTTTCAATTATCTCTTTTCTTTTTTTCAATTCCCTTTTTAATATATCAATATGATGTTCTATTTCTTTTAATTTTTCTTGAAGTTTTTCTATATCTATTTCATCCAATACTTTTTTAGGAGAAATACATAAAAGATTTTCATCTCCTAATAAATTTTTTATCCTTATTTCTTTTAGAGCATATACTTTTAAATGAGACCTTAAATTTTCGATTTCTACCTCTTTTGCAATTATTTCTCCTCCTATTGCATCTTTTACTTTTACTTTATTAGCTTTAACAAATCCACTCTCTAATATGTTAATTTCTGCTTCTTTGGCTTTTAATTTTCCTCTGTGAGTATTTATTTTGGCAATTTCTGAAATTAAAATAGAGTTTTTGTGAGTTTTTCCATGAATTTCAAGTTTTTTTGATTTTACCTTAGATTTATTCCCAACATTACCTCTAACAACTACTTCTTGAGCTTCTACTATCATACCATCGCCAATGGCTTCTTCCAAATAATTCGATTCCTTAATTTCCATTTTTACTTCACTCTCGTCTGCGTTTTTTACATCCCCTGTTTTAATGTTTATTTTTTGAATTTCAAGTTTATCTTTTATAATAAATTTTCCATCTTCTTTTACTATATACCCCGATTTTTTAGCAAAAAATAGTATTTTTTCTTCGTTTTCTTCCTTTCTAATAGTACTATCGTCAAATTCGATTTTTGGAATTTCAAAATCTTTAGGTTTTTCTACTTCTATATATTCTCCTTTACAATTTCTACCACCTCTTCCTTCTTTTGGTTTAATAATCTCAATTAGCAATTCGTTTTCTTTTACAGGATAAATTAATTCTTTTTTGATGGTCTCTTTATTTTTTTTAAAATGAAAAATTATTTTTCCTTGAATTGTAGGGATAGGATCAATTCCCCTACAAAGCCTTATTACAAAAGGCTCTTCTAATTTAGAAACCAAAAGCTTTTGATAAAGTTTGCTTATATCCTCTTGTAATTCTTTATCAAAAATTTCAATTAAAAGAGAATTTCTAAGTTTTTTCTTATTCATTTCCTCATAAAATTTCATTTCGTTAAAATCCTCCAACACCGAAGAAGGAGATAAAATAAACTCCGCTTTTGTAAAAAGCTTATTTAATTTCATTTTTCCTATAATTTCAAAATGCAAACTTGGCTTATATTTTTTGATTTTAATTTCATATACTTGCTTTATTTTATTTTGAGGATTTAACAAAAATTTTTCTGTTTTTATTAGTTCCAAAGTTTGATAATCTGCTTCTACAAATTCCTCTCCATCAATACTTATATAAGTTTTAGTTTTCAAAATCTCAAAATCCAAATTCGAAACTGGAATATCATATTTTTTTGAAACTTTTAAAAGCTCATTGTTAACATTTTCAGTAATAATAATTTCTTCCTGAAATTCTATCTCTTTTTTTTCCTCTTTTTTAAAAAATTTATCAAATAACCCCACTTTATTCCTTTTTTGATAAAATTTTATTTATGATTAAACAAATTATAATAAATTTTTTAGGAATTTTTAATTCGAGAATACTTGGATTTATTAGAGATTTGTTAAGTGCAAGCATAATTGGAGCAAATATTTACTCGGATATTTTTTTCGTAGCGTTCAAATTTCCAAATCTTTTTAGAAGAATATTTGCAGAAGGAGCATTTACTCAAGCTTTCTTACCATCTTTTAGCAAATGCAAATATAAACCAAAATTTGCATATAAAGTATTTATAATTTTTTTTTCTGCTATATTGATGCTCACAATTTTCGTAAATTTATTTTCATATCCTATCACTTCCGTTTTAGCGTTTGGTTTTAGCGAAGAAGCAAAAAAAATGGCTTCTCCTTTGGTAGCCATAAATTTTTGGTATTTAGATTTTATTTTTATAGTAACGTTTTTAGCAAGCTTACTTCAATATAAAAACCATTTTTTAATTCCAGCATTCTCTCCTGCTCTTCTAAACATATCATTAATTATATTTCTTCTAATATCTCAAAATTTACCTAAAGAAAAAATAATCTGGTATTTAAGTTTAGGAGTTCTTGTTGGTGGAATAGCTCAAGTTTTAGCTCATTTATATGTAGCTTATAAGAAAAAAATAATAAAACTTTTAATAATTGGAGCAAAAAGCAAAAAAAAAGTTGATTTAACTTCTTTTAAAAAAAATTTTTTACCTTCCGTTTTTGGAAATTCTACGGCTCATATTTCGGCGTTTTTAGATACTTGGCTTGCAAGCTTTTTATCGGCTGGAAGCATTAGCTATCTTTATTACGCAAATAGACTATTTCAACTTCCTTTTGCTCTTTTTGTTATAGCAACTTCAACTGTTATTTTCCCAAAAATAACTAAAAAACTTGCTAACAATCAAGAAAACGAAGCTTTTGAAATTTTAAAAAAAAGTTTTTGGTATCTTTTTTACGCTTTAATTCTTGCAACGACAATAGGAGTCATTTCAAGTAAAGAAATCGTAGCTTTATTGTTCGAGCGAGGAGCATTTACAAATAAAGATACAATTCAAACATCCATAGTTTTAATAATGTATTTAATAGGACTTATCCCTTTTGGATTAAATAAACTTTTTAGCTCATATCTTTACGCTACTCATAAACATTTAAAAGCTGCAAAATTTTCAGCTATTTCTCTTACAGTAAACATCATCGCTTCATTAATTTTAATTTTACCTCTTAAAGTTTACGGACTAGCATTGGCAAGCAGTATTGGTGGAATTGTTTTATTTTTTTTAACAATTAAGGAATTTGGAATTAAAAGGTTTATGTTTTTTTTTGAAAAAAAATATTTGCTTTTAATGATTTTAGTTGTTTTAATTAGTATAATTACGGCAATAGGTTTTAAGCATTTATTAATCTATTTAAAAGGTGCAATATGAAAATTTTTGACTCTCACATCAAAGAAAAAGTTGAATTTAAACCCATAAAAAACAACGAAGTTAGAATTTACGTATGTGGACCTACGGTTTATGACGATGCCCATTTGGGACATGCAAGAAGTTCTATTAGTTTTGATTTACTAAGACGCACACTAGAAACTATTGGATATAAGGTAACTTTTGTTAAAAACTTTACGGATATTGACGATAAAATAATAAAAAAAATAAACGAAACTGGTAAAAGTTTAAAAGAAATTACCGAACATTACATTAACTCTTATTTAAAAGATATGGAAGCTCTAAACGTAAAAAGAGCAAATATAGAACCAAAAGCTACTGAATCTCTTGAATCAATGTTTGAAATCATTCAAAAACTTCTTGAAAAAGGATATGCTTATAAACTTCCAAACGGAGATATCTATTTTGATACAAGCAAAGACAAAGAATATTGCAAACTTTCAAATAAATGTCAAGAAGATGAAGTAATTCATAGAGTTGAAATAGAAGGGAAGAAAAATCCAGCAGATTTTGCATTATGGAAATCTTGTAAAGGGGAAAATGACGTTTGTTTTGATTCGCCTTTTGGTGCTGGAAGACCCGGATGGCATATTGAGTGTTCTGCGATGATAAAAAAACATATAGCATATGAAGGAGAATATCAAATAGATATTCATGGAGGTGGAGCCGACTTATTTTTCCCTCATCATGAAAATGAAGAAGCTCAAACAAGATGTGCTTATAATCAACATCTAGCTAAATATTGGATGCATAATGGATTTGTTCAAATAAACGGAGAAAAAATGAGTAAATCTCTTGGAAATAGCTTTTTTGTAAAAGATGCTTTAAAACATTATCCTGGAGAAGTGTTGAGATTTTATCTTATGAGCACTCATTATAGAGCTCCTTTAAATTTTAGCGAAGAAGATTTAATTAGTAGCAAAAAAAGACTTGATAAGCTTTATCGTTTGAAAAAAAGAGTTTATGGAACTAACAAAAAACAACAAGATAAAGAATTTGAAACGAAACTCCTTGAGGCAATGAAAGATGATTTAAACATATCAAAAGCTTTGGCTATTATAGATGAATTTATAAAAGAAGCAAACGAATCCCTTGATAAAAATCCAAAAGATAAAACAATAAAACAAAAAATTGTAAGCAACATAGATTTTATTGATAAACTGCTTGGAATTGGCGGAAACGATGCGTATGAATATTTTCAAGCAGGTATCGATAAAAATACAAAACAAAAAATTGAAGAGCTTATAGAAAAAAGAAGTAAAGCAAAAAAAGAAAAAAATTATGAACTTGCCGATAAAATAAGAGAAGAATTAAAACAAATGGGTATTATGATTCAAGATACGCCAAACGGAACAGTTTGGGAAAAGGTATAAAAATGAGAATATTTGAAAAAATTAAACCTTTAATTTACAAAACTGACCCTGAATTTGCTCATAATATGGTTGAAATCATTTTCAAAACGGCAAGAAGATGCCCATTGTTTTTTAATCCTTTAATTGAAAAAAATTTCATAAATGATCCAATATTAAATCAAAAAATATGGAATTTAGAATTTAAAAATCCAATAGGAGTAGCGGCTGGTTTTGATAAAAACGCTACAATGATTCCAGCTTGGATGGCTCTTGGTTTTGGATGGGGAGAAATTGGAGCCGTCACTCCAAAACCCCAAGAAGGAAATCCTAAACCAAGAGTTTGGAGATATCCAGAATTTGAAGCAGTTCAAAATGCATATGGATTCAATAACGATGGAGTTGAAGCAATAAAAAAAAGATTAGAAAAAATATATCCTTTTATTCTTCCTATTGGAGCAAATATAGGAAAAAATAAAACTACTCCAGAAGATAAAGCAATAGAAGATTACAAAATTTTAATAAAAGAGTTAAAAGATGTCGTTGATTTATTCGTAATAAACATATCTTCGCCAAATACTCCGGGGCTTAGAAATTTGCTTAACGAAGAATTTATCTCAATCCTATTTAAAGAAATCAAACCTTTAACAAATAAACCTATTCTTATCAAACTTTCTCCAGACATGGAAAATGAAAGCATAAGAAATTTAGCAAATTTAAGCGTTATAAGTGGAGCCGATGGAATTATTGTTACTAACACTACCATAAATTACGATTTAATTAACTCGCCAATCAAAAAAGGAGGAATCTCTGGAAAGCCTCTTGCCAAAAGAAGTTACGAAGTTCTTCAAATAGTAGCCAATGAAGTTTTTGGAAAAGTTCCTATTATTTCCGTTGGAGGAATTGATTCCCCTCAAGAAGCTTATAAAAGAATAAGAGCTGGGGCAAGTTTACTTCAATTATACACGGCAATAATTTATAAAGGTCCAAGTATTGTAAGAGAAATTAATCAAGGACTTATCGAATTACTCAAAAAAGATGGATTTAATCACATAAGCGAAGCCGTTGGAGTGGATATTCCCAAAAAACTGGAGGTAAAACATGCTTCCTAAATTTTTTACTCACAAATTAAAAAACAATCTTGAAGTTATAGCAATTCCCATCAATAAAGGTTCTAAAGTAATTACAAGCAATATTTATTATAAAGTCGGAAGCAGAAACGAAGTTTTGGGAAAAACAGGAATTGCCCACATGCTTGAGCATATGAATTTTAAATCTACAAAAAACCTAAAAGAAGGAGAATTCGATAAAATAGTAAAATCTCTTGGAGGAATTGATAATGCCTCCACTGGATTTGATTATACTCACTATTACATAAAAACCTCAAACGAATATTTAAACAAAACTTTCGAGCTTTTCTCGGAAGTTATGGCAAACTTAAAACTTGATGAAGAAGAATTTAATAGAGAAAGAAAAGTAGTTTACGAAGAAAGACTTTGGAGAGTTGATAACAATCCTTTTGGCTACTTATATTTCAGACTTTTTAACAACGCTTACATTTACCATCCATACCATTGGACTCCAATTGGCTTTAAAGATGATATTTTAAATTGGAAAATTGAAGACATAAAAAAATTTCATAAAACATTTTATCAACCAAAAAACGCGTTTTTACTAGTAGCCGGAGACATTAAAGCAGATGAAGTATTTAAAATTGCCGAAAAATATTTTGAAAACATCGAAAATAAAGAAGAAATTCCAAAAATTCATCAAAAAGAACCTTCCCTTGATGGAGAAAAAATAGTAGAAATTTACAAAGAAAGCCAAGTAGATATCGTAGCTTTAGCTTTTCACGTTCCAGAGTTTAACCACGAAGATCATTTTGCTTTAAATGCATACGCTGAAATATTAAGCGGTGGAAAAAGTGGAATTTTAAAAGAAAAATTAATTAATCAAAAAGAATTGGTAAGCGAAATTTACGCTTATGATATGGAGTTAAAAGATAAAGGATTATTTATCGTTTTAGCAACTATCAATCCAGGAATAAATCCAGATAAAGTCATAAAAGAAATCAAAAATGTTTTAAAAAACACTAAAATTACAAAAAAAGTGATTGAGAAAATAAAACTTCAAACTAAAATGGACTTTATTACTCATTTTGAAAGCAGCAGCGGAGTTAGCAACATATTCGGAGATTATTTTGCAAAAGGAGATATCACTCCTCTTTTAAATTACGAAAAAAATATATTTAATCTTACTCCTCAAAAAGTAGAAGAGATAAAAAAATATTTCGATAAAGGAATAATTGTAAAGCTCCTAAAAAAGTAACCTACATATAATCTTTTATTAAAGCACTTCCTACTCTAATCATATTACTTCCCTCTTCTACTGCAATTTCAAAATCTCCACTCATACCCATTGAGCATATTTTCGCTCCATAAGGTTTTAATTTGTCGAAAATATTATAAGTTAATCTAAAACTTTTTCTAATCTCTTTTTCATCATCAGTATGAGCACCAATAGTCATAACGCCTTGAAGATTTATGTTTGGCAGTTCTTCTTTTATTTTTAAATAAGTATCAATTGCTTTTTCTGGTTCAAGCCCGTGTTTTGTAGGCTCTTTACTTGAATTAATCTCAAGCAAACATCTAATAGGTTTTTTTGCTCTTTTATTAACGGCTTCGGCTAGTTCAAAAGAATTAATAGATTGAATCATAAAAGGATTGAGCTTTAACAATTTGTTAATTTTATTTTTTTGAAGATTTCCAATAAAATGCCATTCAATTGGCAATTCTTCTAAACCTTTAACTTTTTTTTCCATATCCTGAACTCTATTTTCTCCAAAAGCTCTTTGTCCATCATTGAAAAGTTTTTTTAAAACTTCTAAATTATCTGTATATTTCGTAACGGCTACTATTTGAACAATTAAATGTTCACTTCTTCTAAGTCTTGCTTTTTCTACTCTTTGAATCAATTCATCAAGCGTCATCCTAGCCTCCTAATATTCTTACTAAATCGTTATAAATTCCTATAATCATTAAACTACCAAGTATCATCCATCCTACAATAGTTAATCTATACATTATTTCTTCATTAACTTCCCTTTTAAAAAGGGCTTCATATAAATTAAACATAATATGCCCTCCATCAAGAGCGGGAATTGGAAGTAAATTCAATATTCCCAAATTTACGCTCAAAAGAGCCGTTAACATCAAAAGAGGAATTATTCCTACTTGCGCTACTTTTGCCGTTACATCAACTATTCCAATAGGACCGCTTAGCGTATTAAGTCCAATTGCACCAGTAATTAATTTTTGAAGCCCTTTTATAATTAGCATAGCCGCATTTAAAAACTCTTCCCATGCCCATTTAATAGCATCTACGAAAGAATATTTAATAATTATTGTTTCTCCTTTTGGCATTATGCCTATTATTTTTCTTTTAATTGTTTCATTAAAAATGTTTTTTTGTTTTTCTATTTTTGGTTTTAAAGTTAACATAATAATCTTACCATTTCTCTTAATTTTTAGATTCAAAACATCAAATTTTTGAATAAGTTTAGCCATTTCATCCCAAGTTTTAATTTTTATGCCATTTATTTCAACAATTTTGTCGTTTGGTTTTAAAACTTTAGCAGCAGGAGTGTTTGGAATAGTTTTTCCAACTACAGGTGCAAGTTTTACTACCCCATAAAGAGCTACAAAAACGTAAATTAAAAATGCAAGTAAAAAGTTAAATCCAGGTCCTCCAAGCAAGATTAAAATTCTTTGCCAAGGACTTTTTGAAGTATACGAATCAGGATCGTTGGATTTTAACGTAGGATTAGAATCGTCTTGCCCTTTCATTTGAACATATCCACCAAGGGGAATAGCACTAATACACCAATTAGTCTCTTTTATTTTTTTACAAAAAAGTTTTTTACCAAAACCAATAGAAAAAACTTCTACTTTAACCCCAACAAGCTTTGCCATAAGAAAATGACCAAGTTCATGAAAAAAAATTAAAAAAGAAAGTATTAAAATAGCACTAATCATTATTTGCCTTAATATATGCCATAATATAATCTATTCCACTAACTAAAGTCACTATAACCGCAATCCATAAAAGCAAATTAGCAAACGGCCAATCCATAAGAAGCCATCCTATAGCTATCATTTGAAGCACTGTTTTTATCTTACCCATAAAACTTGCTTTTACGCTAAGCCCTTCGCTTGCCATAACAACTCTAAGGCCCGTTATAAAAAATTCCCTAACCAAAATTAAATAAACAGCCCAGGGATCTGCTCTATGTAAATATAACAACCCAAGAAAAGCTCCAAGAATAAGCATTTTATCGGCAAGCGGATCAAGAATTTCTCCAAGTTTTGAAGTTGCTTCAAAATTTCTTGCTATATACCCATCAAAAAAATCCGTAATACTTGCAATAACAAAAACCAAAGCGGCAAAATAATCAAGCCACGAAGGATGAACTTCAAAAAAATTTCTATTTACCAAAAAAAAATACATTAAAAACGCTAAAAAAATTCTAAAAAAAGCCAAAATATTAGGCACATTTTTTAATCTTTTCTTCCACTTCATATATCTATTAAATTTTATATTTTCTTTAGTTATCAACTTTTATCCTTGACAACCAAAAGTTGTTCCGCCATCTACTATAAAAGTTTGTCCAGTAATCCAACTTGCTTCATCAGTACATAAAAAATAACAAATTCCAGCTAAATCCTCTGGTAATCCCATTCTATTTAAAGGACTTCTTTTTTCTACCTCCGCTTTTACTTCTTCATAATTTGGAAAAGCCTTTAAGGCATCGGTATCAATTGGACCACCACTTACCGCATTTACTCTAATTCCTTTTTCTCCCAATTCGCAAGCTGCATATTTCACAACCGTTTCTACCGCCGCCTTACTTGCTCCATGTCCGGTATAATTTGGAGTAAATACCAAATTTCCCGTTGAGCTAAGAGTAATTATACTTCCACCTCCAACTTTTTCCATTCTTTTAGCAGCTTCTTGAGCTCCTACTACAAAAGCGCTAACAGTAGCAGTAAATATATTACAAAGTCCTTTTGGTTTTAATCTCATAAAAGGACCAAATCCACCAACAACCGCTCTACCAGAAATAATAGCGTTTGATATAAAAAAATCAACTCTATCAAAATCTTCATCAATTTGTTTAAACAAATCCTTATAAGTTTCAGGCTCAAGAATATTTAAATGATAAGCTTTTGCTTTTATGTTGTATTTTTGACTCCATTCCTTGGCTAAATTTTCAGCTAATTCTTTATTTGAATTATATGTAAAAGCTACATTAATGCCCTCTTTTGCAAACTTTTGCGCTATTGCTTTTCCAATACCGCGAGTTGCTCCGCTTATTACAAGTGTTTTTTTCATTATAAATACCTTTTTAAAATTTCTTTAATTTTTCTTTTACTCTCTTCGCTTGGTTCAACCAAAGGAAGTCTATATTCAAGAGAAGGAATAAGTCCAGCTTCATACATTGCATATTTTATAGGAATTGGATTACTTTCGATAAACATTGCTTTATTTAATTCGTAAAGATCTTCATTTAATTTTCTTGCCTTTAGAAATTCTCCTTTTAAAGCTAAATTTACAAGTTCTGAAATCTTATCCGGCAATAAATTAGCTGTTACCGAAATAACTCCTTTTCCTCCACTTGCTAAAATAGGATAGTTTATTGCATCATCTCCGCTAATTACGGAGATATCACATTTGCTAAGAAGAGCTACAACGTTTTCTACTTTGCCAGTTGCTTCTTTAATTGCTACTATATTTTCTACTTCTTTAAAAAGTTTTACGGCTGTATCAACTTCTATATTAGAACAAGTTCTTCCAGGAACATTATATAAAACTACCGGAATATCAATTGAATCTGCTAAAGCTTTATAATGCTCATACAATCCTCTTTGAGTTGGTTTATTATAATATGGAGAAACACTTAAAATAGCATCAGCGCCTTTATCTTGTGCAAATTTAGCCAAATCTATAGCCTCATGAGTGGAATTACTTCCAGCTCCTGCTAAAACTTTTGTATCGGTTCCTTTACAAACACTTACAGCAAGTTCTATACATTCTTTATGTTCGTTATGAGTTAAAGTAGCACTCTCTCCTGTGGTTCCAACGGGCACAACCCAATCAATGCCATTTTCTATCTGTCTTTTTATCAATTTTTCATATGTTTCAAAATCAACTTTTGAATTTTTAAATGGGGTAATTAATGCGGTCATACTACCTTGCATTTTAAACCTTTTTTATGAAATTATAGCATAGTTATTCATACCTTAAAGTCTCCAGTACATCAGTTTTGCTTGCTCTAATGGCTGGATATATGCTTGAAATCAATACGATTATAAAAGCTCCAATTATTATCAAGGAAAAATCTATAAAACTTAAATCAACCGGTAATTTACTAACTCCATACACATCAGCTGGAAGTTTAACTATATCAAAAGTTTTTAAAATCCAAATTCCTATTCCTCCAATTATCGTTCCGCTTATAATTCCAAAAATTCCAATAATCATGCCAAGTCGAAGAAAAATTGCTTTTATCTCTTCTTTGCTCGCTCCAAGAGAAATCATTAAAGCAATTTCTTTTCTTTTACTCATAATCATCATTAAAAGAGAGCTAATTATATTCAAAGAAGCTACGATAACAATAAGCATCAATACAAGAAAAAGAGCTCTTTTTTCCATTTTAAGCGCTGCAAAAAAATTTCCATTTTGCTGCCACCATCCAATTACTCCAACTCCGTTAGGAACTACTTTTTTAATTTTTTCTATATCTTTAAAAGGATTTGAACTCCAAATATGAATTCCGCTATAATAGTCTTGATGAAGAATCCTTTTTAATCCTTCTATATTCATATATGCTATCCCTTTATCATAAGCAACAAGTCCGCTATTAAAATAGCTTATAATTTTTACTCTTTTCATAATCGGACTAACCCCAAACCCAAAAGGAGATAATTTCGAAAAAATCATAATAACTTTTTCTCCTTTATATATTCCACTAT
>Ga0256838_1000672_pt1 | contig 19358 bp, 18 predicted proteins | sample 4571419metaG_FD_185978 | JGI IMG/M metagenome (GOLD analysis project Ga0256838, IMG submission 185978) | Hydrothermal vent microbial communities from Guaymas Basin, Mexico - 4571-419 | ecosystem: Environmental > Aquatic > Marine > Hydrothermal vents | place: Mexico: Guaymas Basin | collected...
CAAAAAGCCGAGGGCGTAGTCGGCGTAGGCATTCCTTCGGAAGAGCTCAAGGCGCTTCTCAAAGGTCCTTGAGTCCATGACAGGTGGCTTCGTGTTGGGCATGTCAAAGACCGCTGTAATTCCCCCGTGCAGGGCGGCCTTCGTACCACTCTCAACGGTTTCCTTTCTCTTCTCTTTGAAGTCTCGAAGATGGACGTGGGTGTCTATAAGACCGGGTAGAATCAGATATCGAGAAAGGTCAATTTTTTGGTCACCGGGGATTTCATGGGCTGCTATCGCGGATATAACCCCGCCATCAATTCCTAAGCTTCCGTTGATGAGTTTTCCGTTGAATACAAACTTTCCTTTTAAAACAAGCTCGTGCATTGAAGCCCGCGCTAAGTTGGTTTTGGCCCGCTTAAAAACTTTTGTGATTATATCGATTGTCAGCTTGGTTCATTTCGGCAATTGCCGCTTAATCGTTTCATCCCTGTCGGTGATAGCCTTCTGAGTATCGTAATCCTTAAAAGGGATCAGATGTATAAACTAATGCTGCCATGGCCATAGACGGCAGACTTGCCAAAACTGAAAGGAGGCAGTGGTATATGAACAAGAAGATTTTCAGTTTGTTTATAATAGGATTGATGGTGTTTAGTGTTTTTGTAGTGGTCAAGCCCGCGAGTGCAGCCACGCCAAGCAATGAGCTCAAAATAGCACAACTGGCCTCGACGGGCGCCCTCTTCATGGGTGTCTTCAACCCGGCTCCGGGCGGAGGTCTTACCGACGTTTACACAGTCAGGGTTTGGCAGTTCGTCAATGATCCCGCACTCATCAGCGGTCCGGATGGAGTTCCGCACAACTACAGGTGTCAGGTCGTTAAGGTTGAGAGGAACGTTCAGGTTCCGAACGATGCCGTTATTTACAACTCGACCGCGAAGAAGTGGGATGCCGTTTACAAGACTGAAACCGCCAAGAGCGCCGTTACCTACAAGTGCGGTCTCGGTGAGTGGCACGACGGTCATAAGATGACCCTCGCCGACATAATGTTCGGAATCGCGATGGACTTTGAGTGGACCACCCAGGACTACGAGAACGACACGTACTATGACGAGACCTGGGACAGCTGGGCCGGCGACACCGTCAGGAGCGTCATGGGTGTCAAGGTCAACGAGCTCACCGACGACTACGTCACTATTACCCTCTACCAGGACTATGACTTCCCGATCAACGACATGTATACCGCAAGCAACTACGTCCCGTACGCTTCGATTCCGTGGCAGCTTTACTACACAATGAGCGAGATGGTTGCCCACGGCGTTAACGGCAAGAAGTTCTCCTGGAGCACCCAGCCCCAGAACGGTTACCAGATCGACATGATATCCCCTGACCAGATGTCCTACTTCAAGACCGAGGCCCAGAACCTTGAGAACCAGGGACTTCCTGCTTACCTCAGCACCCTTACCCAGTGGCTCAACAATTGGGGCATTGACCCTGCTAAGGCCGGATTCACTACTGACGCCGCAAAGGCCGGATTTACTTCCATGATCCAGTGGATTAACAAGCACAACAACGCGGTAATCAGCAACGGTCCGTACTACCTCGACACTTACAAGCCCTCCAGCATGTACCTCAAGCTCCTCAAGTTCACCGGAAAGAGGGTTAACTTCAAGGACGAGACAGTTACATACATCGAAGGTAACGAAACCGTCACGAGGCCAATTCCGTTTGACGCCAACTTCAAGATGATAGAGGTTCATGGCATCACCAACGAGGACACAGCAATCCTTGAGGTTGCCAAGGGCAACTACGACCTGTACTGGTACGAGGAGCCAGGTTACAAGTTCACGGGTATCCTCGCCCAGGGCTACGGTGGAAACATTCGGCTCATAAAGACCATTGGTGTCTTCTGGAGCTTAGTCTTCAACCCGGTTCACGACGACAACAACCCGTACCTCATCACCGTTGGAGACAAGGTCTATTTCAACCCGTTTGCGATCAGAGAGGTTAGGTACGCCATGAACTGGCTCATCAGCAGGAACTTTATCATCCAGAACATCCTCAAGGGTAGCGGCGGCCCGATGTACGGCACACCAACCAGCGGTTCAGTCATCCCGTACCAGAACGTTAATACCGTTGCTAATGCCCTTGGAATGAGCGCCCAGGGTGACAAGAGCTACGCTCTCAAGATCATCGACGAAGCCCTTAATAAGACGGCCAAGAGCCCATACCTTGCGAATCACACGCTGGTCAAGCAGAACGGCAAGTGGCTCTTTGATGGCGAGCCGATAGAGATTAAGATCATCGCCAGGACTGAGGATGACAGGCTCTCAGAGGGCCAGTACGTCGGCACTCTCATTGAGGAGGCCGGATTCAAGGCCAACGTCCTCCAGTGGGACAGGAAGAAGGCAGTTCACACAGTTTACATAACCGATCCGAAGACCTACCAGTGGAACATATACACCGAGGGTTGGGTTGCAAGCGCCTACTCCCTTTACCCGACCAGCAGCGTTATCCAGTATGACGTCTGGTACGCTCCTGGTGTCGTTGGCTGGAGCTACACGCCGGAGACCACCGTTGAAGACCTCCTCAAGAAGGTCGGTAACGGTGACGTGAACACCGGCGCTCAGAAGCTCGGTCTCAAGTACTACACAGGTGACAAGCTCCAGGAGATCCTCAAGTGGACCAACACCCAGATCGGCCCGCTCATGTACAACAACAAGCTTGAATACAACAACAAGACCTATTCAGTATCCACCAAGGATCAGTTCTGGGACCTCTACAAGCTCGGTGAGGGCATGCTCATGATGGACGCCCTTCGTGTCTTCACCGTCGAGCAGTGGAACTTCTTCGAAGTCAGCAAGTCAGTTAACATTGGAATAACTGACCCGCTGACAGGCCTCGCCTCGACCATGGCTGTCAGGTCACTCAGCAAGCCGCAGCCCACTTCTTCAACAACTTCCAAGGGCGGCGGTGGAATCTGCGGTCCAGCGGCCCTGATCGGACTCGCAATAGTGCCGCTCCTCCTCAGGAGGAGGAAGTGACTTTTTCCTTACTTTTTTACTTAGCTTTCTCGATAGTGGTCCGGTGAACACTGCTTGTCTTGTGTGCAAAATGTGTACATCTATGCACTTCTGAGGGAAAACTATTTAAAACTTTTACACGATTGAAAACCCTAGTGGTACTGAAATCGAATAATATACAGGGGGTCTGATGATGGGATTTGGGAAGTACCTCTTGTACAGGCTGTTCAACGCGGCGTTGATTTTATTTTTTGTTGTACTGCTAACATCAACTCTCTTCGTTAAGTTGGCGGACGTTACACTCCAGTCTCAGATCCAAGAGACCGTTCAGGCGGAATGGAATGCGTACGCTCAGCACCACCCCGGAGGGCACGTCAATCAGAGTGAGTTCATAAAAAAGAGAACTCAGTACTGGATTGAGTATTATGGCCTTAACAAGCCGTACAGAACGAGAGTCTGGGAGACGACGATTAAAACATTGAAGTTTGATTTCGGTCAGACCAGACAAACGATTTTTGGTACCAGGGACGCGGCTAAGATCATTAAAGTGGCCCTTCCAAGGACGATTCTCCTGTTCACAACAGCCCAGATAATAGTTATCCTCATTGGCATCCTCCTCGGTGTTAAGTGTGCTCAAAAGCCGGGAAGTACATTGGACAGGGCGATATCCATACTGGCGATGGTCACGGCAAGCCTTCCAATGTGGTGGTTCGGCATGGTCATGATCCTTATCTTCGCCTTTAAACTAGGGTGGTTCCCGGTCAACTCCTTCCCGGATCCGAACCTGACGGGGCTTGCGCACGTTAAGGACGTTCTGTGGAGAATGGTGCTTCCGGTTGTCACTATAGTCACAGTCCTCTTCGGAGGATGGGCATGGACAACTAGGAACATCATGATAGGAACCATGCAGGAAGACTTCATCATGGCGGCGAGGGCGAAGGGTGTTCCTGAAAGAAAGGTCATCTACGGGCACGCGCTCCGCGCGGCGGCACCGCCGATAGTTACCATGACTATCTTCAGCCTCCTTTCTTCCTTTGGTGGAGCCATTATTACCGAGGCAGTCTTTAACTGGCCGGGGATGGGCAGGCTGTACTGGATAGCCCTCCAGCAGAACGAGACGACGCTCATAGTTGGTCTCACCTACATATCCACCCTCCTGTACCTGATAGGTATGATACTGGCCGACTTGACTTACGCCCTCCTCGACCCGCGTGTTAAGGTCGGTGCATCAGCCAGCATGTGAGGTGACGTGAAATGAGATGGGTTGACATGAAAGACAGTCTCAAGAACTTTTGGAACGATTTCCGGAGGGAAAAGTCCGGAATGGTGGGGCTGTTCCTCCTCGTCCTTCTCATATTTACCGCAGTTGCCGCTCCGTTAATTACGAGTCCGGACATACCCCAGAGATGGAAGCACTACTGGCTGGAGAACCCACAGAATGCGCCACCAACTTGGAGCAACTACCTCTCATCTGTTCGTAAGGCACCCAACGTTGTCTACACTTATAAAGACCTCCACATAAAGGAGAGTAAAGACGCGTCGGGGAACACCGTTTACAGCTTTGAAATCCCGTACAAGTACGATTATCAAGTGCCTGTGAAGGATATCGTCATATTCAACCTTGCATCCAACGCTTCATCCCCCAACGATGCCCCGTATATCTCCATTGTCCTTAAAAGGCCCGTTCAGGACGGTTACAGCAGTGTCGTTCCTTTGATGAACGAGACCGTTTCATCAAACGCCACCATTCAGCTCTCCACGAACCCCCAGGTTAGGATGAACGTCCTGCGCTGGCTTAAGCAGAACAATGTTCATGTTGACCCTGTCCTTGAGTTCCAGCTCCGGGCTACGATGGATACGATGACCATCCTCTTCTCCCAGATCCAGCCCGATATCCAGGACATGATAACTAATCCCAAGCCCCTTCACGGTACGTACACACTCTTGGTCAATGTGACAGCAAAGCCTGGAATCTCCGTGGACTTCAGCAACATCAAGGTCGTTTTTATGGGTAGAACCTGTGGTCTCATGGGAACTGACGACCGCGGTAGGGACATCTGGGCTGGTCTCGTATGGGGAAGCAGGGTCTCTCTTACCATCGGTCTTGCAGTGGCTGTGCTCAGTGTTCTCATTGGAATCTTGTACGGTGTAACGAGCGCGTACCTCGGCGGCTGGAAGGATGAGTTCATGCAGAGGTTCAACGAGTTCATGGCCTCAATACCGACGCTGCCGATCCTCATCCTCCTCGGTGTTTACTTTGGAGGACATATCATGCTCTGGCAGCTTGTGCTGCTCTTGGTGGCCTTTGGATGGGTTGGCATAGCTAAAGTTGCCAGGAGTATGGCTCTCCAGATCAAGGAGCAGACGTACATTGAGGCCGCAAAGGCACTGGGTGCTGGAACCGGCAGGATAGTTTTCAAGCACATAGTGCCCCAGCTCCTGCCGTACGCCTTTGCCCAGATCGCCCTTGGTGTCCCTGGAGCTATCTTATCAGAGGCCTCCCTGAGCTTCCTGGGTCTCGGTGATCCGAGCAAGGTCACGTGGGGTCAGATGCTCAACGAGGCGCAGCGTGCCGGTGCAGCGGTCAACGGATACTGGTGGGAGGTTATCCCACCGGGATTGGCGATCACCTTAGTGGGTCTAACGTTCGTCCTCCTCGGTGTGGCCCTTGACAAGGTGCTCAACCCGAGGCTCAGGAGGATATGAGGTGGTTGAGATGACCAAGAACGTCCTTGAAGTTAGGAACCTTAAGATGTATTACTTCACAAATAAGGGCGTCGTCAAGGCAGTTGACAACATCAGCTTTGATCTCAAGAAGGGTGAAGTCCTGGGACTTGCCGGAGAGAGCGGATGTGGCAAGTCCTCCCTTGGTTTTACCCTTTTAGGCATGCCAACTCCGCCCGGAAAGATAGTGGACGGTAGCATCAAAATCGATGGCAGGGAGATAGTCGGCCTTCCGGAGGATGTGCTCAGGAAAGAAATTCGCTGGCAGAAGATTTCAATGATATTTCAGGGAGCAATGAACGCACTTAACCCGGTTTACACTGTTGGGTACCAGATGATAGAGCCCCTAATCTACCACAAGGGCATGGATAAAGAAGAGGCACTCGAAAAGGCTCAGAAGTACCTTGAGCTCGTTGGTCTTGACCCGGAGATCGTCTACCGCTATCCCCACGAGCTCTCCGGTGGTATGAAGCAGCGTGTTATCATTGCTACCGCCCTCCTTCTCGAACCGGATGTTGTTATAGCAGACGAGCCTACAACTGCCCTTGACGTCGTCGTTCAGGCTCAGATCATAAATCTGATGAAGAAGCTGAAGAAGGAGCTCGGCCTGTCAATGATATTCATCACCCACGACCTCAGCATCCTCGCGGAGATCAGCGATCGCGTTGCCATCATGTACGCGGGTAAAATTGTCGAAATAGGGGACAGCGAGAAGATTTACTACGAGCCGGCTCACCCGTACACCCAGAAACTACTCGCGGCGATTCCAAGGCTCCATGAGGATGTTGAGAGGCTGGAGTTCATTCCGGGACAGCCGCCCAACCTCATCAACCCGCCCAAGGGCTGCCGCTTCCACCCGAGGTGTCCGTATGCAATGGATGTATGTAGGGAGCAAGAACCCGAGCTGAAGGAGATTGATAAAGACCACTACGCTGCATGCTGGCTACTGTGAGGTGTTGAGAATGGCCGAGCCCGTACTTAAAGTTGAAAATCTTAAAAAGTACTTCCCGCTCAAGAGGGGATTCCTTGCCAGTCTGCGCGGTGAACCCCAGCGTTTCGTCCACGCAGTCGATGGGATCAGCTTTGAAATCCAGAAGCAGCAGGTCTTCGCCCTTGTGGGTGAAAGCGGCTGTGGCAAGTCAACAACAGGAAAGCTCATAGTCAAGCTCCTTGAACCAACGGACGGTAAGATATACCTCGAGGGCGAGGATGTCACTAGGATTCAGAACAAGGAGGAGTTACTGGCTTACAGGCGGAAGGTTCAGATAATCTTCCAGGATCCGTTCAGCTCTATGAATCCTCGTTTTAGAATCTTCGACATCCTTGAGGAGCCCCTGTTAATCCACGGCATTGGGGAGACAAGGGCGGAGCGTGAGGAGCTTATATACAAAGCTCTCGAGATGGTCAAAATAACACCTCCAGAGGACTACGTTGGCAGGTTCCCGCACATGCTTTCAGGGGGACAGAGACAGCGTGTGGCAATAGCCAGGGCCCTCATCCTTAATCCAACGTTCATCGTTGCCGATGAGCCCGTTTCGATGCTCGATGTTTCAATCCGTGCGGAGGTCCTTGAGCTGATGAAGGAACTCAAGGAGAAAATGGGAGTCACATACCTCTACATTACTCATGACATGTCTACGGCAAGATACTTCGCCGACTGGATGGCAGTGATGTACCTTGGAAGGATCGTGGAGATGGGTCCTGCCAAGCGCGTGATTGACAACCCCCTGCACCCGTATACTAGGGCACTGCTTGCAGCGGTTCCGGAACCGAAGCCTGAGCGGAGAAAGATCATCAAGGAGCTTCCGATCAGGGGTGAAGTTCCCAACGCCGTCGACATTCCGCCAGGGTGCCGCTTCCATCCGAGGTGCATCTACGCCCAGAAAGGTCTCTGTGACACCCAGCACCCGAAGCTCATTGAGTACGAGCACAACCACTGGGCGGAATGCCATCTGGTTGGCAAGTTCTGACGACTTTAAATTTTTTTAATTTTAGCAAGGTGATTAACATGGCACTTGAATCTCTGAAGATGGCTTTTAGGTACACTCCCATTCGTGTCGGCTTTGTGCTCTTGATCTTAGCCCTTTTGATGGCCCTGGCTGGCATGTATGGGGTGAATAAGAGCTACCATGAAAAGGGCGTGTTGAAGAAAGGGTTAAATAAAATGGGTGATGACAGCTTTGAAACTGCTTACTATCAATATAACAGGACACTTGTCCTCACGTCCAGCAATGGGACTGTTGTTGTAAACAACGTGACTTACTACATTGATGGAACGCTTAATCTAAGTTTTATATCGAGACCCAATGTTGAGTTGGTTTCTGGAAATGTGAGCTATGAGTACACATCAATGGCGGTAGACTACCCCTTTGCTTCCCTGTCGTTCATAGCTTTTCTCCTTTTCCTAACCGGTTTTGTGCTGTCCACCATCGGCTACATTAGGATGATCAGCGATTTAAGGTCCGGCTCAAGGTAGGGATGGGTATGAGGAGAGGTTACCTTTTTGTTTTTCTTGCAGCCTCTATGTGGGGGACTCTCGGTATCTTCGCCAAGTACCTCGACGGCTTTGGACTCAGCCCGTTCACTATGGTATTTTACCGCGTCCTTTTTGCTCTGATACTCCTGGGCATGTACCTTAAGCTCAGGGGCATCGGGCTGTCCATTGAGAAGGAAAGGCTGAAGTTCTACGCCGTTTACGGGTTCTTCAGCATATTCCTGTTTTACACGCTCTACTTCTACACCGTGACGATCTCTTCAGTCTCCTTCGCTGTCCTGCTCCTCTACACCGCGCCGGTGTATTCAATAGTCCTGGGACGGCTGGTCTTCGGGGAGCCGATGAGCAGGGAAAAGCTCGTTGCGCTGGTCATGGTGATGGTTGGAGTTGTCCTCGTCAACGGTTCTGGGGCTGAATTCTCCACCAGGGCGCTTATATTTGGTCTCCTTACCGGGCTAACCTACGCCCTCTATGGAGTCCTTGCAAAGCTCGCCGTGAGAAAAGAAGAGCCTGAGAAGGCCCTCTTCTACACCCTGCTTTTTGGGTTCTTCTTCCTCATCCCGTTCTCTGACTTTAGCGTTCCGACCGGTGCGGTCCCCTATCTCTTCGCATTGGCACTTTTCCCGACGTTCCTCGGCTACGTCCTCTACAACCACGCTCTGAAGGAAGTGGAGGTCAGCAGGGCAAGTATAGTCGCAACTATAGAGCCCGTTGTCGCAATACTCCTCGCATACGTTCTCTTCGGGGAAAAGCTCACATTGTCACAGGTGATCGGTGGGATCCTCATAATCGGGGCCTCTGTTCTGGTTCACATCAAAGAGGGGAAGGACTGAGGGTCTTAAATGTAGAAGTACCTCTCAAGCTCCCACTCCGTCACTTTTTTCGTCTCAACTGGCAGTCCTTCGCTCTCAAGGTAGGTCACGTATTCGCTCCATTCTTTCTCTTTGTAGGCGATGAAGTTCCTGTACGCCTCTCCAAGGGCGTCCCTCACAACCCTGTCTTTTCTGAGTTCTTCGAGCGCCTCTCCAAGGCTTTCGGGCAGGGTCTCGATTCCCAACTTGTTTCTTTCCTCTTCGGTCATGTTGTAAACGTTGCCCTCGACGTATGCATCGGGTTCGAGCTTTCTCTTTATCCCGTCGAGTCCTGCCATCAGAACCGCGGCGATTGCCAGGTATGGGTTGGCGCTGGGGTCCGGGCACCTGTACTCTACCCTCGCCCCGCTGTTCTGGAAGGCCGGAATCCTCACGAGGGTGCTCCTGTTCCTGTAGCCCCAGCTGATGTAAACGGGGGCCTCGTAACCGGGAACGAGGCGCTTGTAGCTGTTCACCGTTGGGTTGGTTACGGCGGCCAGGGCCTTTGCGTGCTTCAGGATTCCGGCTATGAAGTGGATTGCAGTCTCACTAAGTCCGTCTCCCCCTGCGAAGGCGTTCCCTCCGCTTCTCCAGAGGCTTATGTGGAGGTGCATCCCGTTGCCAGGGAATCCGTAGAGGGGTTTTGGCATGAACGTCGCGTGGAGGCCCCTCATCTCGGCTATGGCCTTGACGATGTACTTGAAGCTCACGATGTTGTCCGCGGTCTTCAGGGCCTCGTCGTAGCGGAAGTCAATCTCGTGCTGGGCTTTGCCAACCTCGTGGTGAAGCGCCTCAGGCACGAGGCCAAACGACGGCATGTAGAGTGCTATTTCTCTCCTGAGCTCCCTCGCCTTGTCGAGCGTCACCAGGTCAAAATACCCTCCACTGTCAGGTATGTGGAGCTCCCACGTGCCGTTCTTCTTGAACAGGTAGAACTCCGGCTCTGACCCTATATATGCCTTGAACCCTTCCTTTTCGAGCCTTTTGAGGGCCCTCCTCAGGACTCCCCTGGGGTCTGCTCCGTAGGGCTTTCCCTCCTTGTAGATGTAGCCGTAGACCCTTGCTATTCCTTCCCAGGGGACTTCTGCGTACGTGCTGGGTTCTGCCTTAAAGATGAGATCGCTGTCTTCTATGCCTTGAAACCCCGGAATGGAAGAGCCGTCAAAGGCTATGCCTTCCTCAACGGCCTCTTCGTACCTCTCGATGGGAATTTCCAGGCCCTTTGGGACGCCGTTTATGTCCACGAATATGAGCTGGAGAAAGCGGGGTTTTGCCTTATGAAGCGAGGTATATCCTGTTTCGTTTTTTATTTCGTTCATTTTTATGTCACCTTAATATATTTTTGTTCATTGGTTTGACGTGTTCTGTGAACAATAAGCTATACTTAACTTTTTTGGATGAACTTTTGCCACTATGTCAAAAATGGGGGGGTACAACTGATTTTGAGTTGAAATTGTCAATAATCTTGGAAATTATTCTAAAAATAGACATTTCAATGTCTCCCAAAGTTTTTCAGGGATACGATGTTTCCATAATCATGCCTACCGCTGAGGAGATACTCCAGAGGGAAATATTCAAGATTAACGTGCATCTCCCAAGAAAGAGGGTTCCTCTTTCGGAGCTTTTGAAAGCGGAAGACCCAAAAATAGCTCTGAGGGATGGGAGCGAGCATCACTTCCGGAAGGAAGAGCTCAGGTACCTCGCTTCCCTTGTAGGGGAGGACCTTCAGAATCTCAAACTTCCAATAATACTCGAAATAAGCACCCTCAACCGCGGCTACTTTCGGGTAAGGGGGCGGGTTGAGGTCAGAGTAATTGATGAGATCCTAGGGGAGTATGATCCCCTCAATGAACGGAGCGAGGCCCTCTATCCAAGATATCTCCTCCCCAGGATCAGAAGGTTGCTACCCACAACAACTACGTATGCATTTATATCGGAGTGATGGGTATGAAGGAAGATAATAAAATCCTTAGGGACTACTATTTTTTCACAATTCCACAGGTTTCTGTTTTTGCGGGGGCGGTTTTGGGTGTCCTCTTTGTCCTGAAGGTTGATCTTCATATAGCACTTGGAATATTTGCGTTTCTCTACGGCCTCATGCTTCTTATGATCCATGCGGTTGTTTTCCATCACTTTCGCTCTAACATAATATATCGCCTTGGCATTATTTTCTCGTTTGTTCTTGCTGCTGTAGGCCTCTTCTTGACTTACGCTGGTGTTTCTGGCCGCTAGGGCCTATCTAGGCTCTCGAAATGTTTTTAAGTTTGAAAAACTTTATCATGTCAGTCTTTGGGGTGGTGATAACTATGCGTTCGTTCGGGTTTTTAAGTTTGATCCTGGTGGTCGCGGCACTCTTCTCTATCCCCCAAGTTTTGGCTGGTGATACTTTCCTCTTGACCACTGGAGATGTGGTGACAGTCCTCTCTGGTGAGGAGCTTGTGGATTCAATCGAGGTTATAAACGAGGCCCCACTCAATTTTACAGTTGTAATTTATACGGGATACACCGCTGAGGGTCTCTCGGATGCCCTAGTAAACTTCACACCGGGCTACAAATTTTTTGGAAACTGGAGGGCAGGGGAATCTCAAACATTTCCGTTCAACATCTCAGTTTCCCCAAACGTTACCCCCGGCTTTTATACGCTTGTTCTCCACTTTAGGGGCATGGCCGAGGACGGTTCCCTCCATGATTTGGTTCTTAGAGTACCCCTCCGTGTTAGTAATAATCCGATAGTTTTGAGGTCCCTCGACCTTTCCGTCCTCCAGAGACCATCTTCTCCCTCCCCTGACCCGTTTAACGGTGAGACCCTCGTTCTCAGGGCTGTCATCAATAACATTGGAAACACCCCAACGGGTGTTGTGTATTGGGTGAACGTTACGTCTCTTGCTACTGGCAACGTTGTTTATTCTACCTATGGCAACTCTGTGATCCCTCCTGGGAAGGCCGAGATTGAAGCGAGGATACCCGTTGGCTGGGACTGGGAGCCGGGTGAGTACAACGTGAGCTTTTCTGTGTCTTCTCTGAAGGGTGGTGAGTCTCTCTGGCATGCTGTCCATGTTTCTACGGGTGTTGATTACATCAACGTGTCTATGAGCAGGGAATCCGTTCTTTTGGGTGGAAGCGTTAAGGCCTATATCACCGTCCTCTCTGAAAGGAAACTTGACACAAATCTTACTGTCAGTGTTTGGTCTGGAGATGTCCTTCTAATGTCCAGAACACTTCCTGTATGCCTCCAGCCAGGCACGCAGGTTTTGGAGCTTGGACTCCCCACCAACGTGAGCGGGAAACTTAGATTTGTTATGAATCTTAACTACGGTGAGATATTGCTGGCTCAGGCTAATGGTACATATCGGGTCTTGGGGTGTCCTTTCATTGAGGGCATAAGGCAAGAATTAAACGGAAGCTTTCTTAGGTTGAACCTTACCCTCACTAACCCAAACGATGTTCCGATGAGAACAAGGCTTATCTATAACATGTCCTCTGCGGGAGTTCTCCTTTACTCGGACTCCAAAGATATGTTGCTTAATCCCGGTGCCACTGTAAAGACATTCGAGTTCCATCTGCCGTGGAACTCGACAGTAGAATATAACTTTGTTCTCGTTGGTGAAGGAAAGACTTTCGATGTTAAATCTGGCGTTGTTAATGTACCCCCAAAACCCGTTTCAACTGAGTCAACATCATCATTATCGAACACCAGCTCAGCTTTGGGCGGGAGGAAATACGGGCCTAGGGAGTACCTCATCATTATCTCGATTGTAGCCGTTGTGGCAATTCTGCTGGTAGGTGTCCTTCTGGGGTATAAGGAAGAAGAGGGCTACGTTAGCCCGTGGGAGCGGGCCAGAAAACCCAGGACAAGACCAAAGCCCAAACGCCGCTCTCCCCTCGGCAGGTTCAAGAGGCCAAAACTTCCCAAGTTTATTGAGAACCGTGAGCTTCCAAGACGCTTTAGGAGAAGGCCGGTGACCAAAGTTAAAAAGAAGCCCTGACCATACCAAACCTTTTTATTCCTCCTTTTTTAAATTCCTTCTTGGCGAGGGGGTCGGGGGCTCTCGGGGCACTCCCGAGGAAGTTCCGCCCACCGCACCGGGGCCGCGGTGCCGTAAGGCACCGGCCGAGAGGCCGGGCAACGGCGCAGAAACGACACGGCCTCCGGGGGATGCGGATGACGCGCGCGAAGGGCCCGGCGACGGGCACCGAGCTAACCCGCAGACAATCCCGGGGGATGCGGTGAAACGGCCGTCCCGCGGGGTGCAAGGCCGAGGGAGGGGCGATGAGTTCCCGGTGCGAGCCCCGTGGTAGGCCGCTCAGTCGAATGCCCCCTTGACACAGAAGGCGGGCTACGGCCCCCTCGCCCACTCCTCGTAGGCTTCTTTGACCTCCTCTTTCCTGAACTCGGGAACAGCGTCCCTAAATGGATCAAAGCGCTCAAGCTTCTTTTCATCGTCACCGATGTATGTGGTAATCATTCCCACCTTGGAGTGGAGACTCGACGGCACCCTCAGTATCCTCTTGAGGTCTATGGTAACTTTTCCGTCAAAGTACGCCCGTGAGAACGTTGTTGACAGCGAGAACAGCCTCATAAGGCTCTTGTATCCAATCCCCTGGGGAAACGCTGTGAGGAGTGCGTTTCTCACAAAGCCTTCGTAGATTTCATCTCTCTTTTCAATAATGCTCTCTGCCTGCCTCCTGCCGATTCCAGCGTTGAGCAGGTGGTTGAGGTTTATCCTCTTGAGAAAATACCCAAACCGAAGCCTGAAAACCCTGAAGTAGCCCGCAGATAGCATTATTTTCCGTGACTGAATGTCCTCAAACGTTATCTCCTCCGCGGCACTTACGTAGGCAAGGATCTTTTCCCTAGCCTTTGCATCGAGGTCAAGGGCCCATTCATCGAGAACCCTTATGTGGTATCCCCTTCCGGAGTAGACAACGTGAAGCTCCTCAAAACCAAAGTCTTCTTTCAGGACAGTGAGCGTGTCTCTGGCGAGCTCCTTGGCGTCATCGAGACAGAGGGGGCAGACCTGACCGCTGGGATGCCTGTCAAGACATCTCCTCAGGGGGAGATCCTTGGCATCTATATCAAAAACGAGCTCCGCTCCGAGCCAGCCTTCCATCTCTGCGGGCTTTTCGTAGAGGGCGACGCTTGAGAACACCGCGTAGGGGGAGGTGGCCTTTATGTAGTCCTCAAGATCCCTTACGTCGTTGAACTCGTTCTTCCTGTCACTCGGCCCTTCGCCGGTGTGATCAAACCCGAACTCCCTGTATTCGAGGGTTTCAACTACAAATTCTGGTAGCTTGTCGGCGCTCCATTCCTTCTGGTAATAAAGCTTTCTCTCCTCTGGTGTGGCCTCTCTGAACAGGGTCATTCGCCACCCCCCCTGCGCTCAAGGTAGAGCCTTCTGAGGTAGTACGTTAGGGGGTTCTTGATCCCCCTGCAGAACCGATCCGGCCGGCAGAGGTTCGGTGCGTTTGCCCTTATCTTGTCGCAGTTCGGAGGGAAATACCAGGTCGAGTTCCCGCTGTCTTCAAGGCTGGGCTTGTCCGTAAACCCGAAGCCGAGATGGTACCAGATGTTCTTTATCTCGTTCGGCTGGTCTTCGAAGAGCGGCGGCCTGCAGCGGTTCCCGGCCTCGATAATGAGGGGGAGTATCTCCCGCTCGATGATGCTCAGATCCTCAACGCAGTCCTTAATACGAACGTCTCTCCTGGGTGGGTTTGGGCAGATGCGGGCGTAGCTCAGGAAGCTGGTGAGGAGAACCGTTATTGCGTAGTTTCTCGTTCCGCTGCCAACGCCTTCGAGGGCCTTCTTAACGCAGGGCGGAAAGAGGTCTGGTCTGAGGGGCTGTGCACCCGCTGAGCCCAGGGCCTCTATCCGCTCCTTGAACTTCTCCCTCGCTATCTCTGACAGCTTCTCCCTTAGGGTGGAGTAGAACTCCGGCAGTTCGTCTCTGACATCGTAGAGTATGTTTACTGCCCTCTCAAGGTTCCTTTCAAAGGCCCTTCTCCAGAGGTTTAGAAGGTCGTCCCTGCGCAGGTAGGCCCAGCTGTTCCTTATGTAAACGTTCTTTAGGTTGCCCTCCCAGAGCGGGATGAAATGCCTCAGCCACATTTTGTACTCTATCCTGAGCTTTTTTCTTTCTTCTTCGCTGAGCTCCGTGTGTCTAGTCTTTTCGAGGATTAGGAGATCTTTTTCAGGAATTTCCTCTTCGGTGATCTTCTTAACGTGAAGCGAGGTCTCCTCGAGGTTCTCGGCGTTTCGTAACTTGGTCAGATATATTTCAGCGTTTTTGTCCCGTACGAGCTCCATTTCAAAACCATAAGGAGAAAGCGCGAGGGCCCCGAGGAGTGCGTAGAACGTCATTAAGTCCCGCCACTCCTCTGCGTTCAAAACTTTCTCTGGTGGCTCCTCATCCCAGGTAACCCTTTCAAGAACTTCATCTATCTCAAGGTACCTGGGAATCCTTTCCAGGAACGCCTCAACTCCACCGAAGTCTTCAATGATTTTACGGGCCTTTCTTCCAAATGGATCGAGCATCAACGGCACCTTTGGTAATGTGGAGGTAGGGCGATAAAACCCTTTCGGGGAAAAACTTAAATATCCATCTCTACCCATCTTTGAGTAAGAGGTGGACAAAAATGATGCTGATACTGGAGGAGTACTTCAAGAACTATCCAGCGAGGAGAAAGGTCGTTGAGTTCCTCTTTGAGAACGGCCTTTCGGTTAAAAACGGCAAGATATACCTCAGAAACGTAGAAGTTCCAATTAGCGAACTGGCGAGGGTCATCGGTGTGAACAGGAAGATAATCTACCACACAATTGAATACATTGAGAAGACACCCGCTCTGAGACTCATCTTTGAGAGACTGAATCCCCTTCCAAGTTTGATTGATGTTGCCCCTCTGATGGGGTGGGAGGTCCTTGAAATAGAGCTGGAGAAAGATAAGTACATGGAGGGTTTCCACAAGGTTTTGAAGCTCCTCCACGAGCACAGGGTTCCAGTGATGGAAGTTTTCAGCAGGAACCTCAGAGAGGAGCCCAGCAAGCTCTACATTGTCATAGATGGGGCTCTGCCCGTCGAGGCCTTCGTCAAAATTAAGGAGACCGAGGGCTTTAAGAGGCTGATAATAAGGACGCCGGAAAAGGACAAGACTAAGTTCGTATGCGAGTACTGTGAAGTGAAATTCTGTCCAAAGAGGGCGCTCTTGGAACGCCTCTCTAACCAACGACCTTGAAGCCTTCCAGAGACTCTGGTTCTTCCCACTTTACCTCTACTCTCGTCACCCTTGCCAGGGGCGGCCCCTGGTGGGCCCACCCTATCAGCGCCTCGACCCTCTCTTCATCGCCTTCTATGACCGCTTCGACGCTACCGTCCGGCAGGTTCCTGACCCAGCCGGCAAGACCAAGTTTTCTGGCTTCCCTCTGCATGCTCCAGCGGAAGCCGACCCCCTGAACGCGCCCGTATATCCTAAGGTGCGCCCTGACCCTTTTCATACACCATCCCGTTTCGATTTCTCCACAAGGGATTTAAGCTTTACTTGCCTTATTTCATTCGGGATGTTGTATGGAAGCGATATTCGTTTACACTACCTTCCCTGACTGGGAGAGCGCCAGGAAAGTCGTCAGGGAGCTCCTTGAGAGGAAGCTGGTAGTCTGCGCCAACATGAGGGAGCACGAGGCGATGTACTGGTGGGATGGAAAAATCGAGGAGGGCAAGGAAATTGGCGTCATACTCAAAACCGAGGTCAGCAAGTGGAAGGATCTCCGTGAGACGCTGAAGGAGCTCCACCCATATACTGTTCCCATAATAGCTAGGATTGACCTCGACAAGCTCAACAGGGAGTACTCAGAGTGGATGGCGAGGGTGCTGTTTGGATGATCAGGAAGGTTAAACCTGAAGTCCGTGTCGTTGGGTTTGACGACGGGACCTTCTCCTTTTCTTCCAAGCTCGAAAGGGAGAAGACAATCCTCTTTGGCGTCGTCATGAAGGGCTCTAAGGAAGTCGTTGGTGCGGTCTCGAGGTGGATAACCGTTGACGGCACCGATGCCACGGAGAAGCTTATCGACGCCGTTGTGAGTTCCCGCTTTAAGGACCTAAGGGTAATCATGCTTAAGGGGATTACCTACGGCGGCTTCAACGTGGTCGACCTTGAGGCCCTCCACCGCGAGACGGGTCTGCCGGTTATCGTCGTCGTGAGAAAGAGGCCAGACCTAAAGGCTATGGAGCTCGCGCTGGGGAAACACTTTCCCGACTGGGAGGAGAGGGTCGAACTTCTCAGAAAGGCCCCACCGCTCCTGGAGATGATTCCCGGGAAGCTCTACGTCCAGGCCGTTGGGTTGGAGCCTAAGACCGCGTTTGAGGTCGTCAGGGTAACAACGAGGACGGGCTTAATCCCCGAGCCCCTCAGGCTTGCGCACATCGTGGCGAGTGCAGTCATGACGGGTGAGAGCACGAAGGAGTAGCTTTATAAGACCGAAAAAATATGAAGGAACGACCGATGATGGCAACAGGGTAGCTACCGAAGTGATGAGGAAGCCGTTCCAGTCTGAGGTCATTCGCAAGGAACTAGGAGGACGGGAGCTTTTGAGTCCCTCATGACCCTCTCCGCAGTGCTTCCGAGTATCAGATCCTTGAGGACACTGCGTCCCTTCTTGCCGATTACTATGAGGGTTGCTTTTTTGGCTAGAACAGTTCCTATTATCGCCTGGCTTGCGGTTCCCACCATGACTTCGCGCTCGAACTCGGCTTTGACCCCTTTGGCACTCTTTTCAAGGTTCATCTTGGCAATCTCGATGTTGTGTTCAAGCTCCTCTATTTTTCCGTAATCGACCGAGTGAAGGAGAATTCCCTTCTCTATGAGCTCCTCGAACTTTTTGACGGTTTTGATTATCTTAATGGAGCACTTGGAGAAGTCGAGCGCCACGAGGGGCCTCTTGAAGATCTCGGAGCAGTCCACCGCCAGCTCATAGGAGTCGTCCTTTTTGACGTACTTGAGCAGGAGGACGGGCTTCTTCGTCGCCCTCGCGAGGTTTGAAGCAGTGCTCCCGAGGAACATCTGTCTCCATACGTTCTCGCCGACGCTTGGGGTCGCGACGAGATCCACTCCCGTCTCTTCGCTTGCCTCCGCTATCTCCAGGGACGGAATCCCAACTCTCACCTCTGCTTTTGCGTTGATTCCCCTCTCTCTGAGCTCCTTTGCGAGCCCTTCGAGCTTTTCGCGGTAGATCTCCTCAAGCTCAAATGCCTCAAGCTCTGCAACGGTCAGGTCTATGACGTGGAGGAGGTAGAGCTCCGTGGCCCCCCTCTCAAACAGATGAGGGATACACGTCCTCAGCGCGTGGAGGGACACCCCTGAAAAGTCGGTCGGGTACAGGATTCTCTCAAACATTTTGGACACCTAAGTATAGATATGTCCTGTGATGTTTATTATTGTTGTGATGGTCTGTTGGAAAGCGTTATAACGCTCAAGTCCAAGTTTGAGCGGTGATTACCATGGTAAAAAGAGTTCACCTGTTCGACTGGCATAAGGAGCACGCCAAGAAAATCGAGGAGTTTGCGGGCTGGGAGATGCCCATCTGGTACTCAAGCATAAAGGAGGAGCACCTGGCGGTTAGAAACGGCGTTGGAATCTTCGACGTCTCCCACATGGGCGAGTTCATCTTCCGCGGTAAGGACGCCCTCGAGTTCCTCCAGTACGTCACGACCAACGACATCTCAAAGCCCCCCGCGATAAGCGGAACCTACACCCTCGTCCTCAACGAGAGGGGAGCCGTTAAGGACGAGACCCTCGTATTTAACATGGGGAACGACACCTACATGATGGTCTGCGATTCAGATGCCTTCGAGAAGCTCGAGGCCTGGTTCAACGCGATAAAGCGCGGAATCGAGAAGTTCGGTGAGCTTGACCTCGAAATTGAAAACAAGACCTACGACATGGTCATGTTCTCAATCCAGGGCCCGAAGGCGAGGGACCTCGCAAAGGACCTCTTCGGCATCGACATCAACGAGCTCTGGTGGTTCCAGGCGAAGGAGGTCGAGCTTGACGGAATCAAGATGCTCCTCTCAAGGAGCGGCTACACCGGTGAGAACGGCTTTGAGGTCTACTTCGAGGACGCCAACCCGTACCACCCGGACGAGAGCAAGCGCGGAGAGCCGGAGAAGGCCCTTCACGTCTGGGAGAGAATCCTCGAGGCCGGCGAGAAGTACGGCATAAAGCCGGCAGGACTCGGCGCTCGCGATACCCTCAGGCTTGAGGCGGGCTACACCCTCTACGGCAACGAGACCAAGGAGCTCC
>Ga0256838_1000673_pt1 | contig 19358 bp, 19 predicted proteins | sample 4571419metaG_FD_185978 | JGI IMG/M metagenome (GOLD analysis project Ga0256838, IMG submission 185978) | Hydrothermal vent microbial communities from Guaymas Basin, Mexico - 4571-419 | ecosystem: Environmental > Aquatic > Marine > Hydrothermal vents | place: Mexico: Guaymas Basin | collected...
CCAACTTTTATTATTTGTTTTATAACTTTATATTCTTGAATTGGATATTGACCGTGAGTATAATTAATATATTCAATTAATTCTGTTTTTTGCTTCTTTGGTAATTTTTTAGTAGAAGAATTTTGATTTAAAGGAGATGGTTTATAAAACCACAATTTTTATTTTCCTCCTATTTTAAATACATTATTAACTGAAAAAAACTTTAAATTTTTAATCTTTTTATTATTTTCATAAAATTCTAAAAAATGTTCTAAATCATCTAAAGATAAAATTTTTACTTTATATTTTTCATTTATCTCATTAATCTTTTTTATAATATCTTTTACATTAGTTCCTTTCCATACTAAATGTGATAAAATCATTTTTTATCTCTCAAACATTTTTAATTTCATTTTTATTTAAAATGTTAAAAAATTTATTTAAGTAGTTGAATTATTTTCTATTTCATAAAAGAGATTTATTTCAATTATATTATTGAGAACAAAATATGCTCTTCCATTAAAAACTCGTTGCAATTCAGTTGGAATAAAAAATATTTTTTTAGGTTTTGAAGAAACATCAAAAATTAGTTCATTGTTATCAATTGTTGGATTTAAAATATTTCCATTTTCATCTTGAAATTGATAATACTCTTTTATTTTATCAGTAAAATCATGCCCAAATTTAATTAATTTAAATTTTAATTCAGAAAGATTTGAATTTTTTATAAAAATATTAGCATTTTTTAAAATATATAAATATGTATCATCATATATAGGAAAAACTTCTGTTCCTATTGGAATATCATGATAAACATCATAATCAGAAGATACTTTAATCCCTAACAAATAACTTAAAGAATATAACAATATTTCACTTTGTAAATCCCATCTATCAATTGAAATAGAAAATGGATTTAATTTTTCATCATTTGCTGTTAAATTTTTAAAGTTAAATTTAGAATTTACAAAATATTTTTCTAAAAACCTATCTTGAGTAAAACAATATAAATTATCAGTTGTTTTATCATAAAAAATAAAAGCAACTAATCGAGAAATTGTAAAATCTGAAAAAATTTGTAATTTTTGTTTATCTTTAACATTTATACTTATTTCTTCAGTTTTAGGGTCAAAACTAAACCAAATAATTTTGTTTTCAAAAGAATTTGAAATATCATTAAAAATAACACTTTTATTTTCAATATCAATATCAAATTCAAAATTTTTTTCAACCATCTCTTCAAAATTAATTCTTTTAATTTTTTCTATACTTGTTAAAATATTATAATCAATTAAATCTGCATGAGAGATATTTAATTTTAAATCATATATATACATTTTATCCTCCTATCTTTTTTAATTGTATATATTGGTTTTTAATCCATTGTTTCAAAAAATCCCAATCCATTAAATTAATAAAATATTTCATTGAATATTTAAACAATTCTGTATGAAAATAACAATAATTTTTTCTAAATCTTTTATCGATTGTAAAACAATGATACCCACAAGAATATTGAAATGGACAAGATTTACATTCATCGTCAAACGGAAATATAACATCATAAGTTTTTCCTTTAAAATTTTTAGCAATTACATCTTCATTACAAAGAGTTGTTTCTCCAGTTGGAGTAATTGCTATTCTTCCTCGTCCAGCATCACAATTTTTTAAAATATTTAGAAGTAATCCACCATTAAGTAATTTATTAAAAGTTGGATGAAATATTGTTCCATAAGTTTTGCCTAATAATCTTTGAATAACTTTTTCTCCATACCCAATCCAAGATTTCAAAAATTTATTTAAAATTTCATAGTCAATTGGATACCCTTTAATTAAATCAAAATTTACAGAAATTGGTTTATTTTCTGATATTTTATTTAAATCTTTAAACAATTGAACACCATCAAACGCCCAATTAGAAATAGTTGAACGAACACCAAAAATAATGGAAGTTGAATTAGCAAGGACAGATACTCTATTTAAAATATCTTTATATGTAAAATCTTTATAAATTCTTGGATATTTTTCTGAAGGTGGGTCAATTGAAATAGTTAATGAAATGTTTTCATTTTCACATAAATTAATTAATTTTAAAAAAGTGTTATCATCATAAAACAAAGATGTTACAATATGAATATTTTTTGTTTTATGAATTTCTTTTAAATAAAAAATTAATTCACTTAAATTGTCAAAATCTTTAACAGGTTCTCCACCATAAAAAATTACATTATCTATTTTTTCTATATTATTCTTTTTTATTGCTTTATCAAGTTGTTCAACACTTAAATAAACATTTTCATTTCTAAAGTTTTTATCATAACAATATAAACACCGCCCATCACATTGTAAAGTATTAATAATAAATAGTTTATTTACAGGATTTTCCAAAGTTTTCTCATTAAATTCTCGTATTCTATTTTCTATCTCTTTGTATTCAGTATCATCAATTTCAATTTCAAGCAATGGATTATCATTAATAAATGCTGTTGCTATTTTAGGAACAACGATGATATATTTTTCATCTTTCTTATAAGATATAACTGGTAACTTCATAAAATTCCTCCAAATAATTCATTAGTTTGTTTAAAAAATAAATAATAATTAATTAATTCACTTCGCATTGCAACACCACAAGTTGATTTTTTATAATAAGGAATTAATGCTGATGTGTGGCAACAAGAATATAAAATAGGACATTTAAAACATCGTTTATAAACTTTATTTGTTTCACAAGAAGATTTACATAATGGAAAATTTTTACACTCGAAACATGGATAATTTTTAACAGGGTCTAAAATTTCAACAGAATTTGAATGAATAAATATGTGATATGAATTATTTACAAATAAACTTTCTCCTTTTAAAATTGGAATTAAATTCATAGAAATATTGTCATTAACTATTTTAATTTTATCTTTTAAATATAATCCATTTTTTTGAATAAAATTAAAATTCTTTTTTGCAAAATGTCTTAAATAATTAATTTCATTTTTTGAAAAACTATTTTTATAAGATTCTAATATTCCTAAAACTGTATAATAATATTCATCAAAATGTTCTAAAAGATAATAATATTCATCAACAAAAAACTCGGAAGAAATCGAATGTTTAAAAAAAATAGATGGGTTAAATTTTTTTTTCAAAAAATGTATTAATTCAATGTCTTTATCCCATTTATTTTTCGAAGGATGTGCATTTTCATTAGTTCCAAGAGTGAAGAAAAATCGAATATTATTAAATTTTGATAATTTTGATAATATTCTAAAAAAAGAATTATAATTATTGAATTTTAAAGATGTAAATATTTGAATTTGAGAATTTTTTGAAATTTTTTCTAAAAAGTAAATAAATAAATCTTCATGGAGAAATGGTTCTCCACCTGAAAAAATAAAATTTTTAAATTTGCTTATGTCAATTGATTGTTCTATTTCTTTAATAATTTTTTCAAAATTATAATTTTTATTACATATATGCTCTTTATTAGAACAAAACCAACAATTTCCAAAACATTTTGGAAATAATAAAACAAGCGTATCAATTTTTTGAGAAATTAATCTAAATTTTGTTCTTAATTGAACATATTTTTCAGAATTTATTTTAAAATCATCAAATACAAACTGAATATGCTTATCAATTTGTTGTGTTGTAAAATCTATAGATAAATTTTTTAAATCATATTCTATCGTCTCTTTTTCATTTCTTTTAAATAAAACTTTCATATAACCTCTGTTTAATTTCTAAATTACAAATAGATTTTTCTTGTTCTAACATCTTTATTATATCACACTTGTTATACATTTTTATTAGTCTATTAATGTTTTTTAATTCAATTAAAATATAATCTTCACAAGTAGAATAAACATTTCTATAATTTTTATCTATTCTATATTTACAAATGTTTCTAAATTCACAAGTTTCACATTTTGGATTTTCTAAAACTTCTAAATTATCATAAATGTAAAAAGGAACATTCATATTTGTAGGAGTTTTTGAAATAAAAAACAAATCACAAAAAGTCAAACTACTTGTCATTGCTTTTTGATTTAATTTAACATCTAAATTTTTTGGAATTTCACCAATATATGGAACATACCAAGAAAATGTTGTCCAAATTGAATTAGGATAATTTTTCACAGGATTTACAACAACAAAATTCCCAAAATCAGATTTTAAATTTACATATGGTAAAGCATAATTCGGAATTTCATTTATAAAAATTCCAATAGCAGTTTTAAATTTTAAGATATATTCATTGATATAAAAATCAGAAGGGTTTATAAATATCACGAATTTATTAAAAATGTTACTTGAAATAGATGAAAAATTCTTATCAATAACAATAGCATTTACAAAAGATAAATATTCATTTTTTGTAAAAAGATATAAATTATAATTATTTTTTTGAATAAATCCAATTTTATTAATTAATTCTTTGTAATCCATTGAACACATCCCTATACTTTATATACATTTCAAACAAAGGATACAAAAATTCATCACAATTTATTTTATCAACATCTATAAAATCAAACCTACTTTGTGGAACTAAACAAATATTATTATATTTGCAATAAAAACATTTTCTTTTTATTCTTTTGCACGAATTCTTATCAATCTCTTTTAAACAATTATCATATTTTCCAAAATTTTTACAATTATTACACACATTGATTTGTTTTTTTATTTTTTTCTCAAAAGGATAATAAATATAATCATCATATAAATCTTTTTCATTAAACCAAGATGAAGATTTTTCATAAAAAGATGTTGGTTCAAATAAAAAAATTCTTCCTTTATAATTTTTTAAAAATTCTTCAATTTTATCAAAAAATGGTTTATTTATTTTAAACTCTTTTCCTATTTTTGAAGGAAATGTAAAAGATAAAATCACATCTTCATTATGTAATTTTGGAATTAAATTAATATAAGAGTTATTAATAAAAATTTTATTATAAACTTTAACCTTTTTATGTTGTGATGAAAAAATTTTAAATCCATTATTAATAATTAAATCTATTTGTTTTGCATAATCAGTCAATTTATATATAATTTCCCAATTAAGTTTATCACCATTTGAAAAAATAATAATTCTTTCTAAATTATTAAAATTTAAAGAAAAAAATAAATCAAATAATTTTATATTTTCAAATGGTTCACCACCTGAAAAATATACTAAATCAGGATTATATTTTTTCAAATTATCAATCGATTTGTTAGAAGGATTTAAATAATTTTTATAATTAAAATAACAAAAATCACAATTCCTATTACATTTATTTGATAAGAAATATATACTTTTTTTCTTTATTTTTGGATTCCAAAATTTTTTAATTAAAAATTTTTTAATGGCAAACTCCTCCACAATCTGAATGGCAATCTGAATGACAATTTGAATGACAATTTGAATGGCAAGCACTTGTTGTTGTATGCATTGGAACATAATAATCAGTTCCATTAATAGTAACTTTTAATGAAAAATTCGTATAAACATTTCCAATATTAAACTTATGATTAAATTTTGCTAAATGACAATTATCAACCATATCAGCATTCAATCCACTACCAGAACCATCAACTTCTTTTACTTTATTCAAAATATTTTGTGGTTCAACATTAGATACATCATTATAAGCAAATTCAGTTGAATCTTTACCATCAAGTAAGTCAGCATCTAATCCACTATTTGCTCCATCAACTTCTTTTACTTTATTCAAGATGTTTTGTGGTTCAACATTAGACACATCATTATAAGCAAATTCAGTTGAATCTTTTCCATCAAGCAAATCTGCATCTATCCCACTTCCACTTCCATCAATGTCTCGTATTAAATCTAAAATTTTGTTTTTTAAATCTTCGTCAGGTCTATCGACAATTTCTTTTAATTTTATAAAAAAATCTTTAAAATCAATTGATTCTAATAGTTTAAAATCTATATTTTTAAAATCTAAAATATTAAATAACATATTTCCTCCTTAATACAATCTTTTGAGTTTTATATACAATGTTAACCACCAATAATTTACATTAGGTATAAATGCTTTAAATCTTAAAGTTATAAATTGAACATCAGTTTCATTATTTAAATCAACTGTTAAAATAGCATTATTTTTTAAAATCCCTTTTCTATTTGTTTTATTTAAAATTATTTTATTTCCATCAACTCCATCATCACTTGTAACAACAATATTAGGAACAGGCATATTTTCTCCACCTGCTCTTAAAATTTTACAATGAATTTCTTGTATATCATCTGACAAATCGTCATTTGAATCTAAAGCATTAATTTGAAATTTAATAATATTTTTATTAGTTTCATCATCATTAATCAAACATCCCCATTCTGTATCAAATTTTCCTTGAATTAAATTTATAGATAATCTTCTTGAAAATACTAAATCATTTTCTTCATCATAAAAAGTTAAATAATCTTTACTCATTAATGAAAATTTTATTTTTTTGTAATCATCTTCAGTTAAATTCACTTTAGCAAATCCTACTTCATCCGGATTAACAGTTTCAAAATATTCAATTTCAAAAGGTAATCCAACTAAAGATAAAATTCTATTTCCTTCTGTTTTATGATATTTTATATAATAATGATAATTAGATTTAAAATCCAAAACATCTTTATCTAAAACTAAATTATAATCATCATTAGAATATTTTGGAACATCTAATAATTTTATTTCTTGAGATACTTCTTTTACTTCAACTTGTGGCATATTTTTGCTCCTTTTTTAATTGAAAATATACTTGTTTACAAAAATCACAAGAATGGCATTGCAATTTACAATTTTTTACTTTATCATAAAAATTAAATTCATCTAAATCATAAAAATCAAAATTTTCTTGTCGTCTAAATGTTGAAAATGCAATTGAATATGAAATTTTACCATCACCAAAAATATATGCTTCTATTATTTTTTTTAAATTTTCAATATAGTTATTTCTTCCTGAAATTTTAAATTTAATATAATCATCAAAATTATTAATCCAAGTTGGAGATATAAATGGAGATTGTAACCCTTTAAAAGGTATATTTTCAAAAATATAAACACAACCTAAAGAATGCAAAATTGTTTTTAATTTTTCTTCATCATCTTTATTAAGTTTTTCCATTATTTCACTTTGAGACATTAAAATATCACAAAATTGTTTAAATGGACAATTAGGTAAACATCCTTCATTTACTAATAAAAATATTTCAATATTATTTTCTTTAGCATAAGAAACACATTTTTTTAATTCATCTTCATTCCGATTTAAATTTCTATCTAATACTACACTATTTATTCCAAACTCTTCATAAAATAATTTTAATTTTTCCACTGAATCAACTCTATTATTAACTGATAATCTAATTTTTATATTATTTTTCAAAAAAAAGTTTCTAAAATTAACATTTAAAAGAAAATGAGTATTATTAAGTGTAATCACATCAAATTGATAAAATTCATACAAAAATTCTATTTTTTTTATAATATCATTTAAATTTAAATAGTCATATGGAGAATAATATGCTGGATTATATGTATAATTTAATTTTATTTTTAAAATTTCTTTTATATTTCTAACTTCAGTTCTTTCTTCAGCGGATAATTTTATTTGTCTTGCTGAAGGAAATGTTCCATCAGAAAAATACACATCATTAATATATTTTTTCTTTTTAAAAGTTTTTAGATAATCAAACATTCCTTTCGTAAAAGGAATTGAAAATTGTTTCATTTATTAATTCCTCCTTTAAAACCCTTTAATTTTATTAAGAGTTGCAAACCATCTTGCACCTAAATTAGCATTGTGATAATCTTTATATGCTTTAATTTGACAATCTATTCTAAATTTTCCATAATCAGGATTTGATGAATCATTTGTTAATGGAGTCATATTAACAAAATACTCCCAAGTAACATTTCCTCCTGTGTAATCCCAAAAGTTATGTTCTCTCACTTTAAATAAAGCAGAAAATGCTTCATATTTATAATTTCCTCGTTGTGCTTCAACCCCAGCGACTTTAGCAATATCTATTACAAAGGATAAATTACTTGTTCCTTTAACATCAGTATTATATGAACCTTTAACTAATAAATAATTAACACCAAGATTTTCATTTATACCTTTAATTCCAACAGAAGTTCCACTAAAATGTGATGTATGCGTGTTTGTTAAATTTACATTAGAAATGTAATCTGGAACTCCTGCTTGTGTAACTGATGGAGGGTCTTCATAATACCCTGTTAGATATATATCAATACTTCCCATAACTGATAATCCAATTCTATCAATTGTTTTTATGATAATCTCTTTTGTAGAAGGTGGTGGCAGTTCTAATTCATGTTTCGCTTCATCTAAATTTTCTTTTTTTGCTATTACTTCATCATTCCAAGTGGATTCATCATTTGGGTCACAAGTTTCACAATCTAAAATTGCAGAATAAAATTCTTTTAGTGCTTGTTGATAATTCAATTGTCTAACCGTTTTTATATATTCTGGGTCATCTTCAGAATATCCAGCATTTTCTAAAGATGATTTATATGATGTCAAAATTTCAATTTGATTTTGAATAACTTTCAATTGATTACTTAAATACTCTTTACTTAATTTTTTTTCATCAAGAGACATTAAATCTGTTTCTTGTGCTAATAATAATTCCCACACCCCTGATTGAATAATTAAATCACCAACTTGAATATCTGGTGGATCTCCTTCTTCATCAATTGAATAATTATCTAAATTTACACTTATTGCTTTTAATTTATTTGTGCTTTCATCAACAATTTCTATTTTAAAAGGAATTGGAATATCTGATGGGATATTATTTTCATCTTTTCTTTTCACAATAAAATAAAGACTATCACTGATTTTGTCAAAATTTGTATTATTATCAGTTGTAAAGATAGTATAATTTCCTGTTTTTTCTAAAACATCTTGAACATATCCTAAATTAAAATTAGAAATAGAAGAATGAGTAATATCATAATACATAAGTTTTCCTCTAATATAAGCAACAGCACCTGGTTTTGGCATTTTATTTTGTTGTAACAAATCCATTACTTCTGTTCCTGATAAAATTTGACTTTTTAAATCTTCTAAAACTTTTGGGTCATAAAATACATTTCCAAAAAAATCAATCAATTTATTTTCGTTATTTTTATCAATAAAAGCAAATTCATCTAAATTACGAGTTTTATCATTATACTCTAATATTAATTTTCCATTTTCATCACTTTTTAGTCTTGAAAAATTTGAACTCATTTTTAAATCCTCTTTTTATATCAAAGAATTATTAAAATCTTTTTTATTTCATCTTTTTCTATATTTTCTAATGCAACACCAACAAATTTAACAGGATAAAATTCATTTAAAATTGGATTATAATAAGAAATCCCAATTCCATTTTTATAAGAAATAATTGGTTCTCCTTTTCTTATCGGTCCGAGAACTTTACATTTTACTTTTCCTTTTAGTGCTATTGGAATTCCATTTTCTTCTTTATTCAATAGAATTGCTGGACTTTCACTCACAACACCAACAATTTTTAATGATGCAATTTCATTGCATTTTTCTATTTCATAATCAAAATTTGTTGAAACTTGAACAATATCTCCTGGTTCAACTTCATCTTTACAAGTATATTTTTCAGCAAGGTCTGCATTTTCTATTTGAAGATTTTTACTATAGATATTATTCACAAAAGCATTTTTAAATCTTAAATTATTTTTTCCTAAATCAATATTATTATCAAAATTTGGTAAAATATCAACAAATGATGAAATTTTAGTTGGTAAAATATCAATTACATTTTCCCAATTATTTGGATTTTTTAAACACGGATAATTTCCACCTAAACATATTGATGATGGAACAAATTTTATTGAAATTCTATCATCTTCATCATCAGAAAAAACAAAAGTTAACCAATTTTTATTAGTTCCATAATGATTAAAAGTTATTAAAGCAGAATCACTATCTTGATGCCAAAACAAATCACTTCCTGATAAATTAATTTCTCCAGCAAATCCCAATTTATTTTTTATTGTTTGTTTTGAAACATTTGACAAATCATCATAAGCAAGTCTTTTTGTTCCTTCATTAGCATAAACATCTCCATCTATAACAAGATGAACCTTTCTTCCCTCACCATTATCCAAAGCAATATAAGTATCTTTTCCATAATCATGATTTATTGTAAACCCACCAACTTTTTGCCAATCACTTTTTGGATTCCAATTTGATGGAATAGCATACTCATTTAATTGAAAAAAATAATTAGAATCTTTACCATCAAGTAAATCAGCATCAAGTCCACTTCCACTTCCGTCAATTTGTTTTATTTTAATTAATAAATCAATAGGTTTTATATTTTCTATTGAAGTATTGACAATTGTATGAAGTTTTGTATCAATATACCCATCATCAACTAATAATCTAAAATAATCTTTTCCATTATTGGTTAATTTCCAATATTTTTGATAATCATCATATTCAACACTTAAATCAAATAAACTTTCATTTGTTATTCCTGTTGTATCTAAATACCCTTCATAGAAAGAAACTTCTTGAATTATAAATTCTTTTGATAATGTTACATTATTTTTAGAACAAAAAGTTATTGAAATTTTATCAATATTATCACTATCAGAAGTTTTAAAATATGCTCGATATTCTTTTAATCCATCAACATCATCTAAATTTATAACAGTTTTTGTTGTTGCAGTTAAATCATCAACATTTACAACATCATTTTCAGGATATTCAATCTCTATGTAAAAATTTGAATTTGGGTTTTTTACTCGAATATAAAATGTGTAATACTTATCTGAAAATATTTTTCTTTGTGTTTCTTGTTTTAAAAACTCTCCTGCATCAACATTTCCTGTTATCTTTAATCCATCAACTAATTCATAATTTAAATCTTGTAATAATTGCCAATGTGGAATTATATTTTCATATTTTGATTGAAATCGATTATTCTTAATAAGATTGTAAGTTGAATATTGAGTTTTAGCACTTATGAATTTATTATATGTTTTTTCAAAATTATTCAATGATGCTGTTTCAGCAACACTATATAAATTTCCCATTTTTATCCTCTAAATAATAATTTTAAATGTTTCAGTTCCATCAATGTATTTTCTATATACAGGAACTTTATTTGCTATATACATAACCACTCCTGGGTCATATCCATAATAATTTTCAGTTTGGAATAAATCATCAGAATTATAACTATCTTCAGTGCAAACATTACCGTCTTTATCTTTTGGCATAAAACATACAAATAATTGTCGATAAACATCTTCAGTTGGAACATTGTTAGGTAATTCTTTATCAATCATAACTGAATCAAAACCAAATTCAAGTGCTAATTCAAGGTTTTTAGTTACAGCAAATTTAACTTCAATAGTTTCATTTATATTTTGAACAACTTGAATTGTTTGTATTTCTATTCCATAAGAAGAATACAAATTCTCTTCTTCTTCATTTTTTACTTGTTTACAAAAACTAACTTCTTCTTTTTTTATTTTACTTATTCCACGAATATCAAATATGGACTTTGAAACCATAGGTTGCTTTAAATATGTAACTTGAAATCCTGGTGGATTGTTATCAGCAATTGGAGTTGAAAGATATGGTAAAGGCACAGATTCATTCCACAAGCAAATTTCTTCATAATCTTTTGTTTTTGTTGTAATAGTTAACTTTGCAATTGCACCTGTTATTGTTGCATATTCAAAAACTAATGCTTTTTCTTCATCATCTTCAAGAATATCATAAAATCGTAATCCATCTTGAATTACAACACCATTTGAATCAATTATAAAAAACCAAGCATTTTTAAAAATATTCATATCTGGTTCAAAATTTGGGTCTAATCCTGAAATATAAGTTTCTCCAAGTGTATTAACTGTTCGTTGAAGACTTCCACATTCAACTATTGTTGAAGGTTTATATCTATCAGTTAAAGAATATGCTAATTTCACAGGAATTGTTAACCCAGAATAACTATCAAATCGTATTTCTTCAATCAACCCTCGTGTTTCAATTGTTTTATTAAAGTTAAATACATAATAATTATAAGTGTCTTTATCCTTAAAATAAAAAGTTGGATTTAATCCTTCAACTAAAATCCAACCATCATTTATGTAATGTATATAAATTTGTCCAATTTCATTTTCATCTAAAAATTCATATTTATCAATATTTTCAACATCAGTCTCATCTTTTCTTATTCTTGCTATAAATAGTCTTTTTCCACCTGCAGGAATATCTTGTGTTGGATTTGAAAAAACTCTATATGAATTATCATCATAATACTTACTTGAATAATCAGCAGTATGTTCATATCCAATCATAGATTGTGGATAATTTAAGAAAATATTTGGTTGAAATCTAACTTTTATTAAAGCACATTGTCCCCACGGAATATCATGTCGTGCAAATCCCAAATAAGTTTTTTCACTCAAAAATGCTTCAAAAAGAAGATAATTGTAAAAATCAGTTTCAGCACCTGACAAATAATTATATTCTGTAAATTTTGCCATCTTAAACTCCTAAATGTTTATAATGTTCTTTTGCTCGCTTAATTCTGTTTTTAAATTCAGATTTTTTATGTAATTTTTTCATTATCTTTGCTTTTTTTCTTAATGTTTTATAATCAAGTGGTTTTTTCCTTTTAACAAATCGTCTTTTTTTCTTATCAAAATAATAATTTCTCTTAAATTCTAAACTTTCTGCTTTTTTTCCCAACTTTTTCTTTAATTCTTGTTTCTTTTTTAATAATCGTCTTTCCTTAACTGATTTATAATGTAATGCTCCACTTTCAACTAATTTTTCAATTTCTTTTTCAATATCTTCTGAAACAGGAAGTTCTAAATAATCTTCATCAAAATCAAAATATTCAAAAATATCATTAATTATTAAAGCAACTAAATCATCATCTAAATCTGGTGCTAAAATTTTTAAAAATTCTAATCCAATTTCATTTTCATATTCAGGATGTAATAAAAGAAAATTTATTATTTTTATAAAATCTAATTTCAATTCATCTAATTCATACATTTGTATCACCTATTAAAGACAATCTTTTTAAAAGTTTAACAATAAATTCTTTTGCTTCTTTTGGTAATGTGTTTTTTCCAATAATTTTATTCAATGTTTCTTGATTTTTAACTCGTTTTTTGGTTAGATTAACAATTTCTTTTCTTTTTTTAATTGGTGATGGGATTCTTGATGGTAAAATTGCAATGTTGGTTGTTGTATTGATAGCAGTTTCTTCTCCTAAATATTCATCTAATTCTTTTTCAGAATACTCATAATCAAGAGTGTTATCTAAATTTAATCGAATTGTTTCATATCCAACATAATCTTGCAAAACTCCAAGAAGTAATTTTCCTAATTTATTTAAAGCAAAATCATTTAATTCAGTTATATAAGGTTCAATTAATTCAAGTCCAAAATCTTCATCAACATATTCATAATAAATCTCAATTAATTTTTTTATTTCATCAACTGAAAACACACTTTTAGACATTTTTATCTCCTTAAACACAACAAATTAATTTTCTTATTCACATTTACTATAACCACAATTTAAACATTTTTCACATCCACCTTCACGGATTAATTTCATTTCACCACAAATAGGACATTTCATATATTTATTTTCAGTTATTTCAATCTCTTCATCTTCTTCATCAAAAACAGATTCTAAAGGATATTTGTTTAAAATTCTCACAAGAATTGACGGTAAATATGTTATTGCATAAGCAGATTTTTTAAGTTGTTTTTTAATCTCATCTAAAGGAATAGAATATCTAAATGCTAAAGATAATAATCTACTTATTGCGTGCCAATAACTTAATCTTTCCATATATAATTCTTGGTGGAAAATTCCATCTTCTCCAAATCCTGCTTCAATTGGCAACTGTGCAAAAATTTCAAGTGGCATACCATCAAGTTCATCATAAACAACAATAATGTAAACTTTAATCCCTTTCCACTTTACAATGTATCTTATTGCTTTTTCCTCATTAAATAAATCTTTTTTATATAAATCTCCAAAAGCAAATTGTCCATTTGCTTTAGGTTGTTTAATATCTTCTTTTTCTTTCTCTTCTTTATCTTCATTTACTTTATTTAAAACTCCCGTAATACTATTGTTTCTAAAAATTGTTATTCCTTTTAGACCTTCTTTCCATCCTTCCAAATAAATTTTTGCAATATCTTCTGATGTAATATTTTCTGGTAAATTAATTGTTGATGCTATAGAATCTGTAAAATATTTTTGCAATATTGCTTGCATTTTTATTCGTTGATGATAATCTAATTCTTCTGCTTCAACATAATGATATTTTTTCTTTAACTCATCAGTTGATAATTCTAAATCATCAACATTATTTTCAAATAACCACTTCATCAATGGTAAATGAATTAATGTTGTTTCTTTTCCAACAATTCTTGAATTTCTCACATAAGAAATTTTAAATAGTGGTTCTATTCCTGATGTGCAATTATCAGCAATAATTGAAACAGAACCTGTCGGACCATTATTCAAAATTGCTGTGTTTCTAAATCCATATTTTAAAATTTCATCTCGTTTTTCTTTTACAATTTTAACATCTGCTTTTTCAAAATATTCAGATTCAAGAAAATTTTTCAAATTTTCTTCATCTTCAAAAACAGGTGCTTTTCCTTTTACTTTTGCTAATTCTAAATTTAATTCCCAAAGATAATTAGTAATTTCTTTTAAAATTTTATCCAAATAATCAATTGCTTCTTCACTTCCATATTCATATCCTAACATTGCTAAAGCATCAGCAAGTCCTGTAAATTCAATACCAATTTTTCTCATTTCTTCGTCCATCTTGTTTTGTTCTTCTAACGGATGTTGATTAATTGAAACTATATAATCTGCAAACTCATAAATATATTTTAAATCTTTTTTTAACTCATCTAAATTGAATTTAGCAGAATTGCTCCAAGAATTTTCAACATATTTGTATAAAACTATTGCATGCAAATTGCAATTTCCATAATTTGGTAAAATTTGTTCTCCACAATTATGAATTAAACAACCTGATGAGTTTAAATATTTTTCATCAGTTGTTTTTGTGATAATATAAAAATTATGATTATCTTCAACTGTTAAATCATAAACATCTTCAACTTTTCCTTCATCTATTACATCAACAACAGTTACATCTTCATTCTCATTTAAATTAAATTTTAATAATTTTTTTCCTTTAGAATCTTTTGCTTCAACATACCCACCATCTTTTAGTGCTAATAGGTGGTCAGGAGTGCATTCAAAATAACTCCCATCTGACAAAACAATTTTTAAAATTTTTTTAGTTCCTGTTTTAAATGCAATTGCTTTCTTAATTTCTGGTTTCCAATGTCCTTGAACAAATTTACCAGAATAAACTAAAAATTCTTTATTTTCTTTTGCTAAATCTTTAATTTTTACAGCATTTCTTCCATCAGCAACTGCAACTAAAGTATCTCCAACTATGCACGGGTTCATCCCTTTAGGTTCATATCCTTTTATTTTTGCAAATGGTGTATATTTCATTACATTGTCCCAATATAAAACTCCTGGTTCAGCACTTTTCCAAGCAGATTCACTAATTAGTTTCAAAATTTCTCTTGCTTTTATTCTTCCATAGAGTTTTATTTTCCCACCTTTTTTTATCCAATCTTCTATATCACCAGTCCAATTTTTATTATAAAATTCCTTATCAGCATATATATCTGGATAAATCAACTCCCATTCTTCATCATTCTCAACTGCTTTGAAAAATTTATCACTTAATTTAACACTAATATTTGCATAATACACATTTGGTAAATGATTATTAATATAATCATAATCAAAAACTTTATCAGGTTCAGATTTACATCTAATAAAATCTATCACATCAGGATGCCAATCGTGAATAGATATTAAATGTGCTCCTCGTCTTCCATTTTGTCCAATTGTGTTTGTGCTTTCAGAAAGAAGTGGCATAAATGAAACAGAACCACTTGAAGTTTTTGCAGCATTGTTAACTTTAGTCCCTTTTGGTCTTAAAATTGAAATATCAGTCCCAACTCCACCACGCCAACTGTATGTTCTTGCTTGTTTTTTCAAAAAATCATAAATTCCTTCAATTGAATCTTCTTCGATTGGTATGTAATAACAATTTGATAATGAAATATTGTTATTTTTTTGTAAACCAAAACCATAAAGAACACTTCCTGCAGGAATATATTTCTTCTCTCTCATCAAATTTGGTATTTTTTCTGGTAAGTCTTTATTCCACCAATTCTCATTTTTATCTTCTTTTAAAACTCTTTCAAATCTATTACATAAATCATTCCAATCTTTTTCTCCTTCTTGTAAATATTTTGTTTTTATAATTGTGTCTATAAAATGTTCAGATTCTTTAATCAAATCTCTAACTTCTTCTCTTTTCATTATTACACTCCTTAATTAAAAATTTGATAAAACAACAAATTTTACATTTCCTAATTCATCTTTTCTAAAATTGAATGTAGGATACAAATCAATTTCAAAATCACTATTCAAATAGTCCAATCCTTGTATCCACAATTCAATTTTTGAAAAATCTTCACCAAAATAATCTTTATTTTCTTTCACAAAATCAATCAAATCTTGTAAAGTTAGTTTTTTTAGTTCAGTTTTCATTTTAAAAACTCCTTCATTCAAATAATATATTCTTTAATTTCTTATTTTTAATTTTAATTTCTTCTTCAATTCTTTGTTTTGCAATTTCACAATATTCTTTGCTTATTTCAATTCCAACCCATTTTCGGTTAAGTCTCTCACAAGCAACCAAAGTTGTTCCACTTCCACAAGTAAAATCCAAAACTAAATCACCTTCATTTGTGTATGTTTTTATTAAATATTCCATTAAAGCAAGTGGTTTTTGGGTCGGATGAACAGACTTTCTTTTATCTGTGTTAAACTTTATTACACTTCTTGGATACCTTGTGCCTTTGTTTTTTGTTTGTATTTTTACTACATTACCAGTAATTTCTCCTGAAGTTCCTTTACCTGATATATAAGGTTTACCTTTTTCCATTATAGGGAAATAATTAGGATACTTTTTTCCAAAAACACTTATAATTTCATGAACTTTATATGGTTGATGTTTCACATTCATAAAATTAGCACCTTGTTCTTTTTTCCATATCCAATCATATCTAAACTCTTTTAGATTACTTACCCTTAATAAACTACTAAAAGGTTCACTACCAAATAAAACAATAGGAGTTATATCTTTTCTAATTCTCTTCAATTCTCTCCACATATCTTCAAAAGGAATAACAGCATCCCAACTACAAGCAGTCGTTCCATAAGGTGGGTCAGTAATTATTGCATCAATCACATTTTCAGGAAATTTACTCATAGTCTCTATTGCTTCACCACAATATAAAATACCATTTTCAGTTTCATAAAATATATTCTCTTTAGGAAATAAATTTTTCCAATTACTCATTTTAACATCCTTCATTCAAATAATTTATTTTTTAATTTATTCTTCTTAATTTTAATTTCTTCTTCAATTCTTTGTTTTGCTATATCACAATATTCTGGGTTTATTTCTATGCCTATCCACCTACGATTTAGTTGCTCGCAAGCAACAGCAGTCGTTCCAGATCCAAGAAAAGGGTCTAAAATTAAATTATTTTCATTGCTACATATTTTTAATAAATATTCTATAAGTTTAATTGGTTTTTGAGTTGGATGTTTAAATTTATAATGTTCTCTATTAATTCTAATAATACTTTTCATTAATATTCCCTTTAAATATGATTCATAAATTTTATATGAAACGCTTTCTTGTTTTAAACCATCATTTGTGGTAATTCCATGTTTATTACTACGATTTTTTTTTAAATATTTTTCTTCTCCATCTATCCACTTTTTTAATTCATCAATAGATTTTATTTTTTTAAGATCGATAATTAATCTTTTCATATCATTTGCTAATCTATGCCATTCTCCAGCATTAAAATCATATTCTAATTTATTAATATAAATTTTATTCAATTTCTTTTTTCCTTTTTGATGAATAGATATTGTCTCATGAATTCTACTTATTGGTAAAAGTGGAGATGTGGAATTCCCTTTATCCCAAATCAATTCTTCTTTAAATTTAAATCCCAATTCATTTAATTTTACATTCCATCTATAAAATGCTGTCCCTCTACCAAATAAAACAACTAAACCATTTTTATTAATTATTCTTTTAAATTCATTAAATATACAATCTTCATCAAACGGTATATCTAATTTATGTTTTAAATATTGATAAGGTGGGTCAGTTAAAATAACATCAAATATTTTTTCAGAAAAATTTTTTAATATTTCTTCAGAATTCCCACAATATAAAATACCATTTTCTGTTTCATAAAATATGTTATCTTTAGGAAATTGTTTTTTCCAATCACTCATTTTAACATCCTTCATTCAAATAATATATTCTTTAATTTCTTATTTTTAATTTTAATTTCTTCTTCAATTCTTTGTTTTGCAATCTCACAATATTTTTTCTCCATTTCAATTCCAACCCATTTCCTATTCAATTTTTCACAAGCAACCAAAGTTGTTCCACTCCCACAAGTAAAATCAAGAACTAAATCACCTTCATTTGTGTATGTTTTTATTAAATATTCCATTAAAGCAAGTGGTTTTTGGGTCGGATGTAATGGATTATTAAAATCTCTTGGAAAATAAATTAAATTATGTTTTGTTTTATGTGTATATATTACATATTGTCTATTTCCATTTTCATCAATGTTTTTATCACAACTCATATTTAAAGCACCGTTGTGTTTAATAGGAAGTGTATGTTTATATGGTTTTTTTAATTTTTCACCTTTCCAATCATATTTTGGTTGTTTCTTATAAAAAACACAAATATTTTCTATTTTTCTTAAAGGTTGTTTATGAGAAAATCCAATCCCCGTTCCTTTATCTTTTTCCCAATACCAATCATATCTATATTCTTGCAAATTACTAACTCGTAATAAAGAACTGAAAGGTTCAATTCCAAATAAAAGAATAGGTGTTATATCTTTTCTAATTCTTTTTAATTTTTCCCACATATTCTCAAAAGGAATAACGGCATCCCAATTACAAGCAGTTGTTCCATAAGGTGGGTCAGTAATTATTGCATCAATCACATTTTCAGGAAATTTACTCATAGTCTCTATTGCTTCACCACAATATAAAATACCATTTTCAGTTTCATAAAATATATTCTCTTTAGGAAATAAATTTTTCCAATCACTCATTTTTAAAAACCTATGTTTTTATCTTTTTTCCTTATTTCATCTTCTGCAAATTTATCTGAATCCCTATTTGACTGCAT
>Ga0256838_1000674_pt1 | contig 19307 bp, 22 predicted proteins | sample 4571419metaG_FD_185978 | JGI IMG/M metagenome (GOLD analysis project Ga0256838, IMG submission 185978) | Hydrothermal vent microbial communities from Guaymas Basin, Mexico - 4571-419 | ecosystem: Environmental > Aquatic > Marine > Hydrothermal vents | place: Mexico: Guaymas Basin | collected...
TATATAAAATTTGCATTTTTAACAGGCATCTCAAAGTTTTCAAAAGCAAGTATATTTAGTGGGTTAAATAACTTAACAGATATATCTCTAAACAAACGATATGGCAATATCTGTGGATATACTCAAGAAGATATAGAGTATTACTTTAAAGAGTATCTAGTTGATGTTGATTTAAAAAAGGTGCAAAGTTGGTATAACGGTTATAACTTTTTAGGTCAAAAAGTTTACAACCCTTTTGACTTACTTCAGTACCTAGATACAAAAGAGTTTAAAAACTATTGGTGGGAAAGTGGCAACCCTTACTTTTTGATAGAGATACTTAAAAAAGGGGATTATTTTATACCAAATGTTGAAAATCTAAAAACAGATGAAAGTTTACTAAATAGTTTCGATATAGAGAAGTTAAAATTAGAAGTATTACTTTTTCAAAGTGGGTATTTAAGTATAGATAAACAGTTTCAAAAAAGAGATAAAATATTTTATACTCTAAAAGTACCAAATAAAGAAGTACAAATTAGTTTAAATGAACTTTTTTTAATGTATCTTACTGATAGAGTTGATTTTGATATACAAGATAATATTTATGATAGTTTATATGAAGCAGATTTACAAATGTTTAAAAACTCACTTATCTCACTTTTTGCATCTATCCCTTACAACAACTATGTAAAAAACAATATATCAAACTTTGAGGGTTACTATGCAAGTGTTATCTATACTTACTTAGCTAGTCTAGGAGTAGAGATGATAGCAGAAGATGTAACCAATAGAGGTAGGATAGATTTGAGTATAAAACTAAATGATAAAATCTACATCATAGAGTTTAAGATGCAAAGTGAAGATGCATTGTCTCAGATAAAAGAGAAAAACTACCATCAAAAGTATCTAAATAATTCTAAAGAGATATATTTAGTTGGTATAAATTTTGATGAAGATAAGAAAAATATAACTAAGTTTGAATGGGAAAAAGTAGAGGTTGGTTGTGGATAAAGTTACAACAAATGATTTTTATAATGACATAAAAAATATACTTCAATCTGCAAAAGATAATGCATATAAACAAGTAAACTTTATAATGGTAGAGGCTTATTGGTGTGTAGGTAAAAAGATAGTAGAACAAGAACAATCTGGTGAAGATAGAGCTAAGTATGGTAAAGCTATCATCAAAGAGTTGTCAAAAAAACTAACAAAAGATTTTAGTAAAGGTTTTTCAGAAAGAAATCTACGAAATATGAGACAGTTTTATATAGTGTTTCCAATTTGGCAAACAGTATCTGCCAAATTAAGTTGGAGCCATTATCAACTTCTAATGAGAGTAGAAAATCAAAAAGCAAGAGAGTACTACATAGAAGAAGCGATAAATTCAAACTGGAGTGTAAGAGCTTTAGAAAGACAGATAGGTAGTTTTTACTATGAAAGGATAATCTCTAGTAAAGATAAAACCATAGTAAAATATGAAGCAGATGAAAAAACTAAAGATTTGAAATTAAAACCAAAAGATATTATAAAAGACCCTTATGTATTAGAGTTTTTAGAGTTAAAAGACAATATATCATTTAGAGAAGATGAACTAGAATCTGCACTTATGGATAAAATTCAAGATTTTTTACTTGAACTTGGTCGTGGATTTGCATTTGTAGCTAGACAAAAACATATACGAACTGAACTTAGTGATTTTTATATAGATTTGGTATTTTATAACTACATCTTAAAATGTTTTGTAATCATTGAGCTAAAAAGGGGTAAACTAACACATCAAGATATAGGACAACTTGATATGTATGTAAATATGTATGATGATTTAGAAAAACCACAAAGTGATAACCCAACCATAGGGATACTACTTTGCACATCAAAAGATGATACAGTTGTAAAATACTCAAGTATAAAAGACAAAGAAAATCTTTTTGTATCAAAGTATCAGATGTATCTACCAAGTGAAGATGAATTAAAACAAGAGATAGAAAAAGATATAATGGAATTAGAATTAAAATGCAAATATTAAGTAAAGGAAAAAATTATGAAATTTGCAGACCCAAAAAATGATGTAGCTTTTAAAAAGATATTTGGAGATGAAAGACATAAGGAAGTTCTTATATCTTTTTTAAATGCTATTCTTGATTTTAAAGATGAAAAAGTTATAGTTGATGTAAAACTAGACAATACTTATCAATTATCACAAATAGAAGAATTAAAAGATTATGATAAAGTAAGTTTAAAAAAAGGATTAGATATAAAAACAGTATCATTAATAACTGAATTAAGTACAGAAGAGATAAAAAATATATGTTAGAAATGTTTCAATATGAATTTATGCAAAAAGCTTTTTTAGTAGGTATTATTATAGCCATACTCGCATCTATCAGTGGTACTTTTGTCGTACTTCGTCGTTACTCACTTATGAGTGAGACACTTGCACATTCTGCTTTAGTTGGAGTATCTGTTGGACTAGTAGCTGGTTATAACCCTATTTGGGTAGCTGTTATTGTAGCTATATTATCGGCTTGGCTTATAGAGTATCTTAGAAGTTATTTTTCTTTGTATTCAGATGCTATTTTAGCCATACTTTTATCTGGTTCTTTAGCCATAGCTATTATCATAGTATCTTTAGGAGATGCATTTAATACATCACTATTTTCTTATCTATTTGGTTCTATCTTATCTGTTAGTGATGATGATGTAAAAGCTATCTTATTTTTTGGTGGTTTATCTTTAGCATTGTTACTTGTTTTTTCAAAAGAGTTATATTTTATAGCTTATGATGAGGAAGTTGCACAAACAAGTGGTATAAAAGTCAAATCTCTAAACTTTTTACTTGTAACTGTTGTAGCTATCATCATAGCACTCTCTATACGGGTAGTTGGAAGTTTACTTATAGGGGCTTTGATGGTTATACCAACGGTTACAGCACTACAGTACAAAAAAGGTTTTTTTAAAACTGTTATATTATCGGTAATCTTTGCTATAGTTAGTGTTATCTCTGGAATGATATTCTCATACTACTTTTCACTGCCATCTGGAGCAACTATAGTTTTATCTATACTTTTTATATTTATAATCTCATTGGTGGTAAACAAAAGATGAAAATAAGTTCAGAATTTTCCAAATATGCATCTGAGTATGAAAACTACAATATCATACAAAAAAAAGTTATTGATAAGCTTTTATCAACACTTAAAACACAACCTAAAGATATACTGGATTTAGGTTGTGGTAGTGGTGAGCTTTGTAAAAAGATAGATTGGCAATATAACAGTTTTATAGGTGTTGATTTTGCTAAAAATATGCTAGAACTTCATCCAAAATCTGATAAGATAAAATGTATTTATGGTGATTTTAACGATGAAAATCTATTTAAAGAGTTAAAAAAACATCACTATGACCATATATTTTCTGCATCTGCTTTACAATGGGCTGATGATTTGGAAACTGTTTTTAGACATATAAAAACTCTTAATGCACCTGTATCACTAGCTATATTTACATCAAATACATTTAAAACACTACATAATACAGCAGGACTAAATTCAATACTTGCTTCTGCTTCTAGTATATTAAAAATCCAAGCTAAATTTTTTAAAACAAATTTTGAAATAGTAAATTATAAATTAAGATTTAACTCTGTTAGAGAGATGTTTAGATATATCAAAAAAAGTGGAGTAAGTGCTTCAAGAAGAGTTCTAACTTATAAACAAACCAAAAAGCTTATGCAAGAATATCCTTTAGATTATCTAGAATTTGAAATTGTTTTTATAACTTCAAAATAATTTTTTCTAAATCATAAAGCTCATATCTTATATGCTTAAATCTTTCGCTATACTCTACATTTTCCAATTTAAAAAGCTCTTCTAAAACCCTAGAAGATTCTTGTGCTCGTTTAAAATTTGCTGTGATAATATCTTTTACACAACTTCTGTTAAGTTCACTTTTTATTGTTGTACGAAGCACATCGTTGATACTATCACGATTTTGAAGAAGTGCATCATCATCCATCTGTGCTAAATGACGAAGATGTTTTAATTTATGAGATAATTCTTTGTTATTATCTCCGTATCTCATAATATCTTCAACAACCCTTATCCCCTCTTTTAAACGGTTAAGATTTGCATCGCACACCCGATAAAGTTCGGGTGTTAGCGATTTTTTAGTCATCATCACCAAAGATTCCAAAAAGTTGTAAAAGTGCTGTAAAAATATTTAAAAAATCAAGATAAAGTGCAATAGCCCCATCAATAGGAGTTTCATAAGCACCTTGCATAATGTTTTGGGTATCAAAAATAACCATCACACTAAAAAGTAGTACAATAGCACCACTAATCATAATATGAACCATTGGATTACCTAAAAAGATATTTATGATTGAAAATCCTAAGATTACAAACATAGCTATCATAAGAGGCTTACCATAACCTGTAAAATCCCTAGTTGTTTTTATAGCATAAAAACTCATAGCACCAAATACAACTGATGTCATAGCAAAAGCATTACCTATGATAGTAGCACCACCACTCATACCAAGTGTACGAGCTAAAAGAGGAGCTAACATCAAACCTGTCATAAATACAAATCCAAACATAACCATAAGGTTTAAACCTTGTTTATGTTTTACAAAATGTAACCCTATTAATAATCCTATCTCTAAAATCATTAGAGGAAAGAACATAGCTTGAATAGTTCCAGCTAATGGAACACCAACATAAGCACCAGCTGCACCAGCCATCATAGAAGCTGCAAAAAGTTTATAAGTCTCTTTTACAAATGCAACGATTTGAGCTTCACTTTTTGAGACACTTCCATAACTAAAAGCTTCACTAGCCCTCGCATAATCACGATCATATAATCCCATAATTTTTCCTTTTAACTATACATAAATCCATATAGTTTATTTTAATAATGAATTATATAGATGAAGAGTTAACATATAGCAAAAATTTATAAATTAGTTGCTTTTTGCAAGTTGTGCAAAGTCTATTTCAGTAGAACTTTTATTCTCTTCTTTCATCTTTTTATCCTCTTCAAAACTTCCTGTACTAAAAGTAACACCACTTTGTTTAAGTATGCATCCTTTCATACCAGGTACACAAGCTTTCTTTATAAGTTTACAATAACCTTTAAAATCGTGTTGACATGTCCATCCCATTTTTACCCTTTTAGAGAAATTTTTATAAAATTATATCTTTTTTTTAAAGTTATTTATCAAAGTTCCGATATACTTTACATAGTCAGAGGCAAGGATGCCAAAGACAAAAAAAATTAGAAAAGAGCAAAAGGCTCTTTCCATAAAAAAGGATTTATTATGGGTTTTAGAATAAACACAAATGTTGCGGCTATGAACGCACATGCTAGTTCGTCAGCAAATAATCGTGCTATAAATAATTCACTTGAAAAATTAAGTTCAGGTTTAAGAATTAATAAAGCAGCAGATGATGCTTCTGGTCTTGCTATTGCAGATTCGCTTCGTTCTCAAGCAAATGGCTTAGGTCAAGCTATAAAAAATGCAAATGATGGTATAAATATCATCCAAATCGCTGATAAAGCTATGGATGAACAAACAAAAATACTTGATACTATCAAAACTAAAGCAATCCAATCAGCAGAAGATGGTCAAACTAGTAAATCAAGAAAAGCACTACAAGCAGATATCACTCGTCTTATGGAGGAGTTAGATAATATCGCAGGAACTACTTCATTTAATGGTCAGCAACTTCTTTCTGGTCAATACACAAACAAAGAGTTCCAAGTTGGTGCTTACTCAAATACAACTGTAAAAACAAGTATAGGTGCGACAAGTTCTGATAAAATTGGGTCAACCCGTTTTGAAACAGGTAAAATGATAACAGCAGCTGGTATATCTACTATGAAATTTTCAGCTATTGATGGTACTAATGATATAGTTTTAGAAAGTGTTACTATCTCAACTGGTGCTGGAACAGGTATAGGTGTTTTAGCAGAAACAATTAACAAAAATTCAGATAAAACAGGTGTAAGAGCTTCTTTTGATGTTCACTCAACTGGTACTAAATCTATCTCTGCTTCAACAATTAAAGGTATCGCTATAAATGGTGTAGATATCGGTGAAGTAAAAGTTGAAGATAATGATAAAACTGGAGCATTAGTTGATGCTATCAATGCTGTTAAAGATCAAACAGGTATTGAAGCTTCTATTGATAGTCGTGGTCGTTTAAATCTTGTAAGTAATGATGGTCGTGGTATTAATGCTAAAGGTTTAAGTGCAGCTGGTCTAGATGCAAAAGGTGCAAATAACTTTGGTCGTTTAAGTTTAACTAAACTAGATGGTAGAGATATTAAAGTATCTGCTTCTACTGGTGCAGGTTTCTCAACTACTTCTGATGTTGCCCAAGCTACTGTAAACCTTAGAGATACTAGAGGTGCAATAGATGCCAATGTAGCAAGTGCTATGGGATTTAACTCTAATTCAAATGTTGAAAATATCGCTAAAAATAAAGGTGCTGGTGTTACAACACTAAAAGGTGCTCAAGCTATGATAAGTATAGCTGAATCAGCTCAAAAAGCACTTGATAGAATCCGTTCAGACTTAGGTTCTGTTCAAAACCAACTTACTTCTACAGTTGATAATATCTCTGTAACACAAGTAAATGTTGCAGCTGCTGAATCAAACATCCGTGATGTTGACTTTGCTGCTGAGAGTGCTACATTTAATAAACACAACCTTTTAGCTCAGTCTGGTAGTTATGCTATGAGTCAAGCTAACTCTGTTCAACAAAATGTTATGAGATTATTACAATAATCTTATTTCAATCAAAGACCTTTTTGGTCTTTGATGCCTTCTAATCTAATGAATTCACTAAGTATATTTGGAACAAGTAGCGATGCAGGTAAATCAACTCTGTCTTTTGCTATAACATATCTTCTACATCATCGTGGCATCAAAGTAACCCCATTTAAAGCTCAAAATGTTTCAAATAACTCTCAAGTTACAGATATAGGTGGTGAGATAGCCATACCACAGCACTTTGCATCTGAGTCAATCGGACTTAAAACAACACCTTTTATAAACCCTATACTTTTAAAGTCAGGTGGTAAGAAAAAATCACATATCATACTAAATGGAAAAAGCATCTCAAATACTGATGTTTGGAGTTATTATAGAGATATAAACAAACTAAAACCTGTTGTTAAAAAAGCCTTTAAAAAACTTCTCAAAGAGTATGAATGTATTGTTGCTGAGGGTGCTGGAAGTCCTGTAGAGTTGAACTTGATGGATAAAGATTTATCAAACATATATATAGCAGATAAATTTAATACAAAAATAATCTTAGTAGCAGATATACAAAGAGGTGGTGTTTTTGCTTCTATCTATGGTGTATATAATCTACTTCCGAAAAAACTTCGTAAAAATATAATAGGTGTCATCATAAATAAGTTTCAAGGCGATATGCAACTTTTTGATAATGGTGTTAAGATTATAGAGAACAAGTTTGGTATAAAAGTTTTGGGTGTAGTACCTTTTAAACCATTTAATTTAGGTTTTGAAGATAGTGCATCTTTGATGGGTTATACTCAAGATACTACAAAAGCTATCATTAAAGTTGGAGTTATAAAACTTCCACATATAAGTAATTTTACAGATTTTGAACCACTTGTTGTAGATAAGGAGATAGAACTTAGTTTTATATCTTCACCATTAGAAGCATCTAGCTGTGATATGTTAATTTTACCAGGTAGTAAGCTTGTTATAGAGGATTTAGCTTGGCTTAGACAAAGAGGTTTTGAAAAAATACTTCAAGATAAATCTAAAACTATAGTAGCTATCTGTGGTGGTTATGAGATGATGTTTGAAAGACTTATAGATGATAATCATATAGAATCAAACCAAACTCTAACAAAAGGTTTTGCAAGATTTAAAGGTGATGTAGTTTTTAAAAAAGAGAAGATAGTACAAAAAGGTACTTATAGAGTTTTTAGATGCATAGTTGATGGTTATGAGATACACAACGGAGTTACAAAAAAAAGATGCAAACAAAAAGAAAATCTTTACGGTACTTTTATCCATGGTCTTTTTGATAATGATGAGTTTAGATATAGACTCTTTTTTAATATAAATAAAAATTACAAAGGGTATAACTTTAAAAAGTATAAAGAAAAAGCTATAAAAAAGTTTGCATCCCATATAGATAAACATATAGATATGGATCTTATAGAAAAAAGATTAAATGACTAATATTACCATAGCTCTTTTAGCATATATCATAGATAAAATTTTTGGTGAATTTAGTTTTATAAAACATCCAGTTATCATTATAGGTGATGTTATAACTTTTTTTGAAAAAAGATTTTATAAAGACAGCATTTTTCGTGGGGTTTTACTTCTTGGTTTTGTTTTAAGTGTAGTTGGTTTTTGTATTTTTTCTTTAGAATACTTTTTGCAAAAATTACCAACTAGTTTATATATCATCATATCATCCATCATAGCATCGATGTTTTTAGCACATAAAATGCTCCACGATGCTGTAAGAGGTGTACTAGAAGCAGATGATAAAAAAGAGGCTATATCTATGCTTGTTTCTCGTGATACTTCTAACTTAAGTGATAGTGATATATATAAAGCTTCTATAGAAACTTATGCAGAAAATCTTAGCGATGGAGTGATCGCTCCACTTTTTTATCTTCTATTTTTTGGACTTTATGGCATCATCTTATACAAAGCTGTAAATACTCTTGATTCTATGGTTGGATATAAAAATGATAGATATGAAAAGTTTGGAAAAGCATCTGCAAAACTTGATGATATCTTAAACTTTATACCATCAAGAATTACAGCTGTTTTGATTATGCTAATAAATCTTAAAAAAGATATATTTTCTTTTTATCCTATGGGGAAAAAACACGAAAGTCCAAATGCAGGACATCCAATAACAGCTATGGCTTTATCACTAGATATAAAATTAGGTGGAGATACAAGCTATTTTGGAAAAGTAAAGAAAAAACCTTTTTTTGGCTCTAGTAGAGAGATTATAAAAAAAGATGATGTTATAAAAGCATTGTCTATAAAAAATATTATTGATACACTAATTATTTTTGTATTGATTATTTTTTTTATTATTACCTAAACATAAGCAAACTTATTATACACTCTCTCTTATGAATAAAAATAGTGTAGTTGCCAAAAAACAATTTGGACAAAATTTTTTAAAAGATGAGAGTGTACTACACAAAATCATCCAAGCGATGCCCAACAACGATAACAAAATCGTAGAAATTGGCCCTGGCTTAGGTGATTTAACTAAATTTTTAGTAGATGTCAAAAGTGTAGAAGCTTTTGAGGTTGATACCGATTTATGTAAAATATTACAAAGTACATTTAAAAAAGAGATTGACACCGAGAGACTCCATATAAATTGTGGGGATGTTTTAGAATCTTGGGAGAGTAGCCTAATAGATGAACCTTATGATTTGGTAGCAAATTTACCATATTATATAGCGACAAATATCATCTTAAAAGCACTCGCTGATCCTATGTGTAAAAATATACTTGTAATGACTCAGCTTGAAGTTGCAGAAAAATTTTGTGCAACTGTGGGTGAAAAAGTGTTTGGTTCTTTGGGTATTATAACTCAAAGTATAGCAACTTCTCGTATCGTTGTAAAAGTTCCACCAACTGCATTTGATCCACAACCAAAAGTTGACTCAGCTGTATTTTTGATACAAAAAACTAAAGATAGAAGTGATGAGAATTTTGAGGGATTGCTTAGAGTTGCATTTAAGCAACCCAGAAAAACTCTTATGAAAAATCTATCTCAAGTTTATGATAAAAAAATATTGCAAGAGATATTTGAAAAATTAGATTTTACATTAACCGTGCGTCCTCATCAAGTAAGCACATCAGACTATCACCAAATTTATAACATATTAAAAGGAAATTTGGATGGCAGAAGAAACAACACAGGGAACTAATACAAACCCTAACCAAAACCGTAACAAACCAAATAAAAATAACCAAAACAGACAAAAACCAAGCAATAACAAAAATAAAAACAAATATAAAAAACAACCAACATCAGTAGATGCAACTCTAAAAGAGTTTGTAGTTAAAAATCAAGAAGCACATAAACAAAGATTAAACCCACACTATAAACTAGACTTAAATTCTCGTGCAAAAATCCGTGTAACTCCACTAGGAGGTCTTGGCGAAATTGGTGGAAATATTGCAGTTTTTGAAACTCAAAATGAAGCTATACTTGTAGATGTTGGTATGAGTTTTCCAGATGAAGATATGCATGGTGTAGATATACTTGTACCTGATTTTTCATATATAAGAGAGATAAGAAAAAAGATAGTAGCAGTTATAATAACTCATGCTCACGAAGACCATATAGGTGCTATGCCATATCTTTTTAAAGAGATGCAATTTCCTATATATGCAACACCACTTCCACTTGCTATGATAGGAAACAAGTTTGATGAGCATCACTTAAAAGACCATAGAAAGTATTTTAATCCAGTTGAGAAAAGAAAAGTATATAAAATCGGAAACGATTTTGAGATAGAGTGGATGCATATGACTCACTCAATCTTAGACTCTTCATCTTTAGCAATCACTACCGATGCTGGAACTATTATCCATACAGGAGATTTTAAAATAGACCATACCCCTGTTGATGGATATACTGCTGATTTACATAGACTTGCTTACTATGGAGATAAAGGTGTTTTATGTTTGCTTAGTGACTCAACTAATTCACATAACCCTGTACCAACTCCATCTGAGCTGAGTGTTGCACCAGCTCTTGATAGAGTATTTTCTAAAGCAGATGGTAGAATTATACTTTCAACTTTTAGCTCAAATATCCACCGTGTTTATCAAGCTATACAATATGGTATCAAGTATAATCGTAAAGTTTGTGTTATAGGTCGCTCAATGGAAAGAAATATAGAGATAGCTATGGCTTATGACTATATAAGATTTCCTAAAAATATCTTTATAGATGCAGATGAAGTTGCTCGTATGAATGATAAAGAGGTGCTTATAGTTACAACTGGTTCACAAGGTGAAGCAAATTCGGCACTTTTTAGAATGAGTATAGGTGAGCATAGACATATAAAAATCAAACCAACTGACCTTATAGTTCTTTCATCTCGTGCAATCCCAGGTAATGAGGGAAGCATCTCAAATATGATGAACCACCTACAAAAAGCTGGTGCAAAAATGTGTATGGATAAAGATATACATGTTTCAGGTCATGCATCTATTGAAGAACAAAAACTTATGCTTAGACTTTGTAATCCTAAGTTTTTCTTACCAGTTCACGGTGAGTATAACCATGTTGTAAAACATAAAGAGACTGGTATGATGTGTGGTATCCCTGAGAGAAACATACTTATAATGACAGATGGTGAACAGATAGAAATCGCACCAAAATTTATGAGAAAAGTAAAAACTGTTAAAACTGGTAAAACTTACATAGATAATCAAAACAATTATCAGATAGAAGATGACATCATCTTAGACCGTCAAAAACTTGCATCTGATGGTATAGTTATGATGGTAATTGAGATAGACTCTGATAACACAAAAATGACTGCAAAACCAAGAGTTACAACATTTGGTATAGTACCAGATAGAAGAGATAAAGCTTTTGCAAAAGAGATGGAAGATGTAATAGAGCATTACCTACTTCATGTAAAAAAAGCACTTCTTGAAAATACAAGAGCATTGGAAAATGACCTTCGTCAAGTTGTTAGAAAACACATATATAGAAGAATGAAAAAGTATCCACTTATCGTTCCACATATATTAGTTTCTTAAGAGGACATAAATAATTTCATAGGTTTTATGATAAAATAAACCTATGAAATTATCCCACTTAAAACAAATAACAACTTACTTAAAAAACTTTAAAAAAATCTCAGCTATACATAGAGTTTCAGACACTATTATAAAAGTAGTATTTGATAAAAATGATGATATATACTTTCAGATGCAACGCTCAAACTCTAGTATCTTTAAATGTAGTTCATACTCCCGTTCTAAGGTTTATAATGCCCCTTTTGATGTTGTACTAGCAAAAAGGTTTAATCGCTCAAATATACTAGATATAGAGATTATAAATGATGATAAAATACTAAGGATTAAAACATCAATATCATCTGCCTATAAACAAGAGATAACATATCTACAATTTGAATTTACTGGTAAATACACAAATGTCATCATACTAGATGAAAATAACATTGTTTTAGAAGCCTTAAGACATATAGATATATTTTCATCATTTCGTGAAGTTAGAGTTGGTCAAAAACTACTAGATGTGCCATCTGCTCCATTTAAAGCAAAAGAGTATCCACTAGATGATGTAGAAGAGTTTTTATACTCTGTTTATGAAAAAGAAACAAAACAAAAACTAGACTCGCTAAAAAAACAAAAAATTGCATTTTTAACAAAAAAATTAAACAAACTAGAAAAAAGCTATAACTCCCTTGCTAGTATAGAAAAACTAAAAGAGGATATAGAGATATACAACCATTATGGTAACCTTGTTTTATCTAACTTACACAATATAAAACCTTATCAAAAGAGTATAAAAGTATATGATTATGATGGAAAAGAGATAGAGATAAAACTTGATAAATTATATTCAAATGCATCAGATATATCAAATAACTTTTTTACAAAAAGTAAAAAAGCAAAACAAAAACTACAAAATCTTCACATTGAGATAGATTCTTTAAAATCAAAGATAAACCATATAAAACACTTTTTACAGATAGTAAAAGATGCTAAAGATATATCTAAGATAATGTTACTTTTTCCAAAAAAACTCAAAGATAAAAAGATAAAAGAGAGTGACTCAATAGAAACTTTTTATATAGAGGGTTATAAGGTTCAACTAGGTAAAAATGAAAAAGGTAATATTGAAGTTTTAAAAAATGCAAAAGCAAGAGATATCTGGATACATATGAAAGATAGACCATCAGCTCACGCAACAATAACAACAGATAAACAAAATGTACCTATGCATATCATAGAGAGTGCTGGTAGAATTTGTGTCGAATTTACAATGTTTACAAAAGATAGATATCTTGTTGATTATACACCTAGAAGGGAAGTCACCATACAAGATGGAGCGAATGTACTATATAACAAATATAAAACTATAGAGATTGACACTCGTGAGTAGATAAGTAACCTAAGTTTAACAACAAAATACCCAAAGAGAGTAAATGCTATTTATCTGCATTTGACGAAGCTCTATGTAGTGGGTGTTGATAATGAGCAGGATTCATCGCTTTATAAGCTAATCCACCAACAACTGCTAAACCTATCAATATATATATCGCTATTTTCATTTGTAATATCTCCTTAAATCATCTATTTTTGAACCCATATTTAAAAGTAGCATATCAGCTATAACTAATGATGCCATAGCCTCACAAACTACACTTCCTCTTATGGCAACACATGGGTCATGTCTGCCTTTTAATGAAAAATCAACCTCTTCATTTTGAGTTGTAATTGTGTGTTGTTCCTTAAATATAGATGGTGTTGGTTTAAAGTAAACATTTAACACTATATCTTCACCGTTACTTATACCACCTAGTATTCCACCTGAGTGATTACTCTCAAATCCATCTTTTCTTATGGCATCGTTGTTTGATGAACCTTTAGAAGATGCACTTAAGATACCATCTCCTATCTCAACTGCTTTTACAGCATTTAGACCCATCATAGCATCTGCTAAAACACCATCAAGTTTATAATAAAGTGGTTGACCCAAACCAACTAGAACACCCTTTACTAAAACTCTAGCAACTCCACCAACAGAATCATGGTCATTTTTTGCTTTTAAGATAGCATCTTTTTGAAGTTGCTCTTTTTTAGCATCTAAAGAGTAGATAATACTTTTTTTTGCATATTCATAATCAAACTCTTCACTTTTAATACCATCTATCTCAGATATACCACTAAAAACTTCTATACCTAACTCTTTTATCATCAGTTTTGCGATAGCGCCAGCAGCAACTCTTGCAGCTGTCTCACGAGCAGAACTTCTACCTCCACCACGATAATCTCTCAAACCGTATTTGTGAAAATATGTAAAGTCAGCATGACCTGGACGAAAAACATCTTTTATATTTGTATAATCACGAGATTTTTGATTGGTATTATATATAATCATAGCTATTGGTGTTCCTGTACTTAAACCCTCAAACACACCACTAAGTATCTCAACTTTATCTGCTTCTTTTCTAGCTGTTTCAAACTCACTCTTACCAGGTTTTCTACGGTCTAATTCACTTTGAATATACTCTTCATCTATCTTAAGTCCAGCTGGAACACCATCAAGTAAGCATCCTATCGCTTTTCCATGACTTTCACCAAAAGTTGAAAATCTTAATCTTTCACCAAAACTATTCATTATCTTCCCTTAATTTTATAAAGAATTTAGCACCCATATTTATTAGACTTCTTGCATAATCATACCATCTTAATGGCTATTTTTTTAAAATCTCTATTGCTAACTTTGCAGCCTCTTGTTGTGCCATCTTTTTACTTTTACCAATAGCTCTTGCATACTCTTTATCTTCTATGATAACAGCAACTTCAAACTCTTTTAAATGGTCTGGTCCACGAGTTGCAACAACTTCATAAACAGGAGTTAAACCAAATCTAGCTTGAGTTAATTCTTGTAAAGTTGTTTTAAAATCACAAAATAAAGAATCCAAAGATATATCACTATGATTCTTTTCTATCAGTTTTATAGCTATGTCATTTACAACTTCTAATCCAGCTTCAAGATAAATAGCACCCATAACAGCTTCAAAAGCATTTGAAAGTAAAGATGGTTTTTCTCTTCCACCATTGTTTTCTTCTGCATTTGAAAGATATATATAATCTCCCAAATCAAGATACTTAGCCAGTTTATCAAAACCCTTTTCATTTACAAGAGATGCTCTTATCTTAGATAAATTACCCTCATTTGACTTTGGAAACTTTTTATAAAGATACTCACCCACTATAAGGTCTAAAACAGCATCTCCTAAAAATTCCAACCGCTCATTATCGTAGGGCTGTTTATGGCTTTTATGTGTCAGCGCTTCGGTAATAAGCTTTGGTGATTTAAACTTATATCCTAGTTTTTCTTCCAAAATTTCTAAATTCTTAAGCAATTAATTTTCCCTTTTGTATTTATATTAATTAATATTATAGCAAAAAAAGTTTTTTAAACTTCTAGTTTTTCTTTCTGCCTTTGAGCTTCATCTCTAGCAAGAATATCGCATCTTTCATTTTCTATATGACCATTATGCCCACGAACCCAAGTCCCACGAACTTTATGTGGTTTTGATACTTCAAGATACTCTTTCCATAAATCAACATTTTTTACTTTCTTAAAATCTCTTTTTATCCAACCATCTAACCATTCATTTATAGCTTTTACAACATAAGATGAATCAGATATAACCTCAACTTCACACGGTTCTTTTAGTGCTTTTAATCCAGCTATAACACCAGATAACTCCATCCTGTTGTTGGTTGTATGACTCTCTCCACCAACAAACTCTTTTTCAACATCACCATATCTTAAAATTGTGCCATAACCACCAGCACCAGGATTACCCAATGCACTACCATCACTGAAAAGAGTTATTTTCTTCACTAAAATTCCTATGATAATCTTTTACTAAACTTATCTCTATATTTGAACTATCTACACTATGGCATTTCATACATCTACCAAAAGCAAAAGGTGATACTTGTTTACAATTATCACAAACATATTCAAAACTAAGTGTCGCATTAGCTTTTGAATTAAGGTTTATTAATATATCAAACTCAAAAATATCACTACTTTTAGCAAGGTTTAAATCTCCCCTTGCAGTATATAATTCTCTTAAATAATTATTTCTTGTAATTATATCTAAATCCAAATCCTTTGTATCTATTAACCATAATATATCCACAACCTCTTCACATTTTGAAACATCAAAAGTCTGCCATGCTATTTTTGGATCTATTTTAAAAAGGTATTCAAAAATAAGATGTGTATTAGTGTTTGTTGCATTATAAATATCTATAAGACTCTTCACTTTATCCACAGAAGAAAGCTTTGAATCATTTAAAACAATCATAGCTTTGATATATGAATCCTGAGTGCCAACATCCTCTTTTAACTCCTTTAAAGGAGCTAAAACATCACAAGCTGACTGATAGTCTCTCATCTGTTCATATACTAAAAGCAAATACTGTAAAGCTTCTGGTGTACGGGGATTTTTTTTCAAAATCTCTAAAAAAACTGTTTTAGCCCTTTGTAAAAATCCAGCTTTAAAATATGTTGTACCAAATAAAAAAAGTATCTGTTTTGAGTTTTTGTTATCTTCTAACTTTAGTAACTCCGTATATATCTCTATACTTTTTTCATACTCACCTGCATCTGAGTATGCTTTTGCTAAAATCAACCAAGATTTTTCAGACAAATCACCATTTTTGACAAGTACCTTTATCTCATCTGATGATGGAATAGTATGAAACTGTTTTAAAAACTTATCTAAATGTTTTATATCTCTATCTGCTCTATATCTACCCCACCAATAAGATATAAAAGTTATAATAAAAACAAAAACAAAAAATATAATTACTGAAAAAAGTGGGTCTCTGTATTCTATAAAAAAACTATTCATATCTAATCATACACCACTACTGCATAATCATTTTTAAGATTGTAAAATGTTGACTCTGGGGTAATCTCTAAATCTTTTATCTTGCCTAACTGTATAAGTGAGTTTTTAGATATTTTTATACCATTTTCTCTAAAAAATTTTTTTATATTTACAAATTTTATATCGTTTACATATTTGTACTCAAACTCTCTATATAGTTTCATCTTCTCATAAGAAAATACATGTTCATTTATATGTAACTTATCAGAAGCATATTTTATAGGTAGATAACCAGACAAATCTGTCAAAATCTCTTCTATATGGCTATGTTTTGGTGGAAGTGTAGCTTTTTGTATAAAAATATATTTATTGTTTAATTTTAAACTAGGTGTATTTTTCCAGTATTTGTAAGCTGGATTTGATACTCCAAGTTTTGAGGAAACTTCCCTCCAAAGCCAATAAGAATTTAATGTATTTGGTAAATAAGACATAACTAATTATATAATAATTTCTCTTAAAGCTATCTCTAAAACATATATAGATATCATAGCAAAATGACATATATCAACACAATTAACCCTTACTTACTTATAGACTTAATCCTTGTTGGACTTATAATATTTGGTGCATACTATAACTACCAAAGAAAAACATATATAAAATTTTTTGAGTATTTTAAAGTTTTTGCCCTTTTTAGTCTTAGTGCCAAGTTTGCTACATATACAGGCATCCATCTAAGTAGATGGCATATAATCTCAGCCGATACATATACCATACTTATACTTATAGGTTTTGGACTAAATGCTTTAGTTATATACTATTTGTGGATTTTTATATACGATATAAGTGCTAAGTTTATAAACAATGAAAAACTAAAAATGCTACTAGCAAAGTTTATAACTGTTGTAGAGGTTGTTCTTATAGTTACATTTATGCTTTTTGCATCAATGCAACTAAGTGTAAGTAAAAGATACCTATACTCAGGTGTAAAAAAAAGCTATAGCTACCACTATATAAAAACTTTTTATACAAAATTTCTAAATGATAATATGCTAAAGATGATTTTAAACTCAGATACAGGTATCAACCATAAAGAAGTTATCTTAAAATCACTAAAAAATAGCCTATAGCACAGTTATAAGAACTGCACTTAGGGCTAACTGTATCGCAAACAGTATAGTAGATACTTTAAATGCTGTTGAAGCACTCTCTTTTATAGTATCAAAATGTATCATAAGACCGATAGCTGACATAGCTATAAGAGATATATAATGACTAGTTGCCGATATAACTGCTTCTACACTTTTTGGTAAAACTTGAAATGATGCTAAAACTACAAAAAATAAAAACCAAAGTATAAAAGATGGAAAACCAACTTTTGCTTGAGTCTCCTGCTCATCTGTGTTTTTTGCACTCTCTCTTTTTGCTAGATAAATAAGTATAAAAACTAAAGGTGCAAGAAGTAAAACTCTACCCATCTTAACAACTGTTGCATTCATACCAGCTTCATCAGATATACTAAATCCACCAGCAACTACTTGACCAACTGCTTGAAGAGTATTTCCAACAAAAACACCAGCATCAAAATCGTTAAAATGTAGCAAGTAAGCTAAAGCAGGTACTAAAAATATCCCAACAGTACCCATAAGATTTACAAGTGCTATACTTATAGCCACATCATCACTTTTAACTTTTGCTACACCTGAAGTTGCAGCTATCGCTGATGAACCACATACTGCATTACCTATACCTATCATAAGAGCTAGTTTTGGATTTATCTTAAATAATTTTCCTAAAAATACACCCATAAATATAGTAAATACCATCGCAATAACTATAATAAAAATCGTTTTAACACCTAAACTAGCAAGTATAGTAAAGTTAAGATTTATCCCTAAAAGAGCGATAGCAAACATTAGTAAATCTTTCTCTGCAAACTTTATCCCACTTAGATATTCTGAACCTTTTTTATTTAAAAATGGAAATTTATTTCCTATAATCATTCCTAATATTATCGCCACCGTTGCAGCACTAAAAGAGATAAGCTTAGCAATGATTACAGCGATAGTTGCAACAACTATACTAACCACTAATCCTTTCGTATATACTTTATATTTTGAGATTCGGCTCATTAATTCACCTTATATTTAATTATAATAAAAATGAATTATAGCACTTTTCTTATTTTACTTCTATCTCCAAATTTAACTTAATAAATTTTTCATCAGTATCATTTGAAATAGTTATATCTTTTTCTCTAATTCTCATAGGATTTACTAATTTTCTCAACTTTCGCACATAAATTCCACTAAATCCATAAACTTAAGTTGAGTATTAAAGCCCATAAATAGGCACTTTTTAGTATAATTTTGTCACCACAACTCAATTATTAAAGGCTATTTTATGGAACTGGCAATATCAATGCAGCTTTTTATAAAAATACTTACAAAAATCTCTGAAATACAAAATGTTGTCAAGGAGAATAAAAATTTCTTACAGATTATCGCTGTTCTCAGTGCTTACACTCAAAAAGAGTTAGGTTCTGATGTTACGATAATTAAAATATTTCAATTTACTAAAAGTAACAAATCAAAAAAGTGTTAAAATTGAATTATGCAAAAATTACAAGAAATCTACATAAATTTCACAATAAGTTCATTTGAGAGAAT
>Ga0256838_1000675_pt1 | contig 19303 bp, 17 predicted proteins | sample 4571419metaG_FD_185978 | JGI IMG/M metagenome (GOLD analysis project Ga0256838, IMG submission 185978) | Hydrothermal vent microbial communities from Guaymas Basin, Mexico - 4571-419 | ecosystem: Environmental > Aquatic > Marine > Hydrothermal vents | place: Mexico: Guaymas Basin | collected...
CGAGCCTCTTCCTATGGGGGCGGGAGGAGGATATCCCGTCCGCAATAGGGAGGGCGAAGGAGCTTGGCTTTGAGAGGGTTCTGACGGTTCTGGAGAGGGAAACGGCGAAATCCATCGGGGCAGAAAAGAAGGGGAAAGTGCAGATAATCGGAAAGGAACTCATCTAGTCCCCCAGAAACTCCAGCGCCAGGGCAACTTCCATTGCGGTGCCCAGATAAAGGACGTCCTCATCGACGTCGAACTTCGGATGATGGTGGGGGTGCACTATCCCCTTCTCCTCGTTGTAGATGCCGAGGGCAAGGAATGCCCCCGGAACCCTCTGTAGGTAGAACGAAAAGTCCTCGGCGCCCATCGTCGGCGGGACTTCCCCGTACCTCAGTCCGTATTTCCGGGCGACTTTCCTCGCGAAGTCCGCCATCTCGGGGGAGTTCACCGTCGGGGGCGTGAGCTCCTCAACCTCCAGCTCGTATTTCGCCCCGTGGGCCTTTGTAACGCCCTCCAGGATTTCCCTCATTCTCCTCTGAATCAGCTCTCCGATTTCGGGCTTGAAGAATCGTATCGTGCCCCTGAACTCCACCTCCTCGGGGATGATGTTGAAGGCCGTTCCGCCGTGGACGCTCGTGACGCTAACGACGCCGCTCTCTATCGGGGGGACGTTCCTGCTCACTATGGTCTGGAGCGCCAGGATTGCCTCGGCCATTATCGGGATGGGGTCGACGGTCTCGTGGGGAGAAGCACCGTGGCCGCCGTTGCCTATGATCCTCCCGTTGAATATCCCCGCCCCTGCCAGGAATGGACCCTCTCTGATGCCGATGAGCCCGCTCGGCAGGTCCCTCCAGACGTGGAAGCCGAAGATGGCATCAACCCCCTCAAGGGCACCGCCCTTTATCATCCTCAGCGCCCCGTTGCCGCCTTCCTCAGCCGGCTGGAAGATGAGCCTCACCCTGCCGTTGAGCTCCTCCTTATGCTCGGCTATTATCTTCGCCGCCCCGAGGAGCATGGCCGTGTGGGCATCGTGGCCGCAGGCGTGCATCTTCCCGGGAACTCTGGATTTGTATGGGACGTCGTTCTCCTCCTGGACGGGAAGGGCGTCCATATCAGCGCGAAGGGCTATCGTCTTCTTTCCATCCCCGATGTCCGCTATTATTCCGGTTCCAACGCGCTTGATTGAGTAGCCCCACTCGCGCAGGTGCTCCTCCACTATCTTAGAAGTTCTCTCCTCCTCGTACTTGAGCTCCGGGTGCATGTGGAAGTCCCTGCGCCAGGCTATAATCTCGCCCTCTATCCTCTTGGCTTCAGAAACGGGGTCTATGATCATGGTGTTCACCGTGGATACCTTTGCCAAACATGAATATTAACTTTTCGATGCTTGTCTGAATGGATTTCCATGACCGCAAAATTTATAAACCCACTCTGATAGGTGAATACGGCGTCGATGGGAGTGGGCCGGTAGCTCAGCCTGGTATGAGCGCCGCCTTGGCAAGGCGGAGGCCCCGGGTTCAAATCCCGGCCGGTCCACCATCCCTGGGTTGGGCCCGTGGTCTAGACTGGTTATGACGCCACCCTGACAAGGTGGAGGTCCGGGGTTCGAATCCCCGCGGGCCCACCAGAAAACAAACTTTCGCCGAGCGAAAGTTTGATCAAGGTTGGTAGCTCTCTTTTTAAATGCCGTTGTGACATTGATTTTCCTTACTCACCGCTCCCTCTTTGTGTGGAGCCTTTTTGGAGTGTTCTCTTTGTAAGGAGTTGCTCTAAATAGACGCCCGAAGGGCGTCGGAGGAGAAAACCCTACCAAGAATTGCAAGTTTGAGAAGAGCTCCATAATTCAATGCAAACTTCCAATGAAAATCAGCCCCTCAAGAGGCCCTTACAAAGGAGCTACAAACTTTTGGTGAAGCTTTTTCCAAAAGCTTCAGCGCTGGCGGAAGAAAGAGTGCTTTTTTGAAATTGCAAGTTCTGAAGTGGGTTTCTCCTTCACTTGCTCATTGGTGAGTGTTTCTCTCTGAGAAGGCCCCGAAGGGCGCTGATATGAAGTTAAAACTGCTTTGATAATGCCCGTTTGGATGTTAAACCTCTTTGGACTTACTCTTTAGTCAGTGCACGACTGATTTTTGTTCTTTTTGGAGAAGAGCCATCATTTCGCCAGCCTTCCCCAAAGCTGAGCACAAAATTTCTTTGGTGGTGCTTCGTCTTGCAAAGCCTCTGGGATAAGGTTTATAAGACCACCTCCCAACCCAACGTGAGGCGAGACCGGTGGGGCGGGAGATAACCGAGGAAAAGCTCCAGAAGTACTTTAGAATCACCGAAGAGGCGCTGAAGACCCTTGAGGTTGCGGTTCATGAGAAAAGCCTGCTCTGGGTGGCTGCCCAGGATTTTCTGACGATGGCGAGGAGCTATTTTGAGGACGCCAAATACTACTACGAGAAGGGCGACTACGTCACAGCCTTCGCGGCGCTGAACTACGCCCACGGCTTTATCGATGCGGGCGTAAGGCTCGGAGTTTTCAGGGGAGAGGATGACAGGCTCTTTGCCTTTGGCTGAGGTGAGGACTATGGGAGACTACGTCGTCGTTTTGGAGGCACCCATAATAGTGAGGGACGTTGAGACGAGCGAGGACGCGATAAACGTCGCCGTTTCCAAGGTCGCCAAGGCGCTCAACAAGGAGAAGCTCGACTTCGTGAGGGTTGAAATAGGCTACTCCCAGTGCCCCGTCTGCGGGGCCCACTTCGAGAGCGCCTTCGTCATCGGATCGGTCGGGCTCGTGGGCATGTACCTGACCATAAAGGTCTACAACGCTCAGACCATCGAACACGCCGAGAGGATAGCCAAGGCCGTCATAGGCAAGGCGCTCAAGAAGGTCCCCCTCAAGGTCTACGAGATTCGCGAGCTGACTGAGGAGGACGAAGGAGACGGCGTGGAGCTTGGGGAGTGATCAGATTTCTCCCTCAATTTCTTCTTCTGGAATCGTCTCCACGTACACCCACAGTGCGCCCAGGCTGTTTATCACGTACCTCACCGCCCCGAGGAAGAGCAGGAGGAGCAGCGTCAGTGCCCCCATGTAGTATTCGTACTGGAGAACCAGAAAGACATCCACGATTGAGAGTCCCAGCCCCAGGGTGAAGCAGCCGCCGGGGTTGGTCTTGGCGACGCGCCATATCTCCCCCACGACCCCAACGTCCCCTGTGAAGTAATACGCCGGGACGACGAGCGCGAAGGCAGGTGTGGTCAGTATCCCGGCTATAAAGGAGCCGAATGGGCCGAAGATCGCTATGGGAATCGCCAGGAGAACCAGTGCAATTAGAACGACTACGAACGTCAGAATCTCCGCGGCAACCAGGGCCGGCAAAGCTTTCAATCCTGCTTTGATGGATTCTATGCTCCTCTTCTCTCCGTCTCCTGTCAGTCCCACCGCAGCGTCCACGAGGGCGTAGCCAAAGGTCAGATTTGTCAGGAACACCCACACCGCGAAGACAACCATCAGGGAAAGTTTTTCCCTCATCTCGCTCGATGCACGGAGGTACTCCCAGTAGGTGTCCCGGTAAACCTGCATTCCGCAGCAGCTCACGGTTGTCTCGTTGGGACGGTAGTAGGTCTCGTCACATTTCATTCCATGCCCGCCGAAGAAGTCGGGATCGAAGTTGAAAACCGCGTGGCAGTTTATGGCGTCGTTCTCCTTCTCCATCAGCCTCAGTATCTCCTTTACCCTCCCGTAGCTCTCCATGAACCCGCTCACCAGGGGGAAAGGGAGGGCGTAGGTCACGAGCAGGGCTGCGATGAGCAGACTCATGAACTTCTTACTTCTGAGCGTCTTATCGAATTCTATGCTGGGAGTCCCCATGTTACATCAGCAAGTGGTGTGTGGGTGAACCTATTTAAGCCTTTTCCCTCAGGCCTCGACAAAGCTTTTAAGCACTTACCAATCAAGGAACGACATAACCTCTGGAGGTTTTGCCATGACCAAGTTCATATTCGTCACGGGTGGTGTCGTCAGCGGCCTCGGAAAGGGAATAACGAGCGCTTCCCTCGGAATGCTCATGAAGGCGAGGGGATTCAGAACGACGAACATCAAAATCGACCCTTACCTCAACTACGACGCGGGAACGATGAACCCCTACCAGCACGGAGAAGTCTTCGTCCTCGACGACGGGGGAGAAGTTGACCTCGACCTCGGCAACTACGAGCGCTTCCTCGACACGAGCCTGAGCTTCGACCACAACATAACCACGGGCAAGGTTTACTCCGCCGTCATCGAGAAGGAAAGGAAAGGCGAGTACCTCGGCGCCACCGTCCAGGTTATCCCGCACATTACCAACGAGATAAAGGAGCGCATCAGGAGAATCGCGAGGGACTACGACGTTGTCATCGTTGAAATCGGCGGAACCGTCGGCGACATCGAGAGTATGCCCTTCCTTGAGGCGGCGAGGCAGATGCAGATAGAGGAGGGCCAGGAGAACGTCGCCTTCGTCCACGTCACCTACGTGCCCAAGCTCAAGGTCGTCGGCGAGCAGAAGACCAAGCCGACCCAGCACAGCGTTAAGGAACTGCGCTCCCTCGGAATCCAGCCGGACGCGATAGTCGCGCGCTCGGAGGAGCCCCTGGAGGAGAGCGCCAGGATGAAGATAAGCCTCTTCACGAACGTCCCCGATGAGGCCGTCATCAGCGCCTACGACGTGGAGGACACGTACGAGGTTCCCCTCATGCTGGAGAAGGAGGGGCTGGCGAGATACCTCACCAAAAGGCTCGGCCTCCCTGAGAAGGAGCCCGAACTGGATGCCTGGCGTGAGATGGTGGAGAAGTACAAGTCCCTCGAGGACACAGTCGAGATAGCCATTGTTGGCAAGTACGTCAAGCTCTCCGACTCCTACCTGAGCATAAAGGAAGCGTTAAAGCACTCCAGCGTCGCCAACGGGGTTAAGGTGAAGATCCGCTGGATAGAGGCCGAGGACCTTGAAAAAGCTGGAACAAAGCTCCTCGAGGGCGTCGACGGAATCATAGTCCCCGGCGGCTTCGGTGCGCGCGGTACCGAGGGCAAAATGATGGCGGCCCGCTATGCCCGCGAGAACGACATCCCGTTCCTCGGAATCTGCTTTGGCTTCCAGCTCACCGTCGTCGAGTTCGCCCGCAACGTCCTCGGACTCAGGGGGGCGCACTCAACCGAGATTGACCCGCGGACTCCGTATCCCGTCGTCGACCTCATGCCTGAGCAGAGGGACCTCGACAGGCTTGGGGGTACCATGCGCCTCGGTGCTTATCCCGTCCACATCAAGCCCAACACCCTTGCAAGGAAGCTCTACGGCAGGGAAATAGTCTACGAGCGCCACAGGCACCGCTGGGAGGTCAATCCCGACTACATAGAGCAGTTTGAGAAGGCAGGCCTCGTCTTCAGCGGCATAGCCGGCGACGACGGCAGGAGGATGGAGATACTGGAGCTTCCTGACAGGAGGTACTTCATAGCAACCCAGTTCCACCCGGAGTTCAAGTCCAGGCCGATGAACCCTGCCCCGGTCTTCAGGGGGCTGGTGAAAGCGGCAAAAGAGAAGAGGTACGGGGGCTAAATTTCTATTCCCAGCTCGGCCAGCTCTTCGTCCACTCTTTTCAGTTCTTCCATTCTCTGCAGTTCCCTGTAGAACGCGACCCCAGCGACCCAGATGAACGCGTAGAGGAGCGCATCGAACGGGGCCTGGAGGAGCGCCGAGACGTAGCTGGCCACCCCAGAGGGCAGGAAGAGCTCGGTAACGAACGCCACGGGTGCCGATATCATGACTATTCCAACGACCCCGACCCACACCAGAAAGCCGAATCCCACGCTCGAAAGCACGTTTCTGAAGACCAGCCCGAACGCCTCAAACGCCGCCCCGATGATGCTTTTGTCCGCGTAGAGCGGTATCGCGATGGCGGACAGGGAAGTGACGAGCGCTCCGATGAGAACCAGGAGGACGATGCCGATGAAGATGAGAACCCCGCCCGTGGGGAGGGTCAGAACCCCCACCACGACCGGGATGAAGGCAACTCCAATGAAGGTCAGGACGATGAGGGAGTATACCACGTTTATCAAGAACACTCCTGGGAAGTGCCTCATGCCGTCCAGGATGAGCTCCCTCAGGGTCCTCTCCTCCCCTGCCAGATGAGCGAGGGCTCCCTTGACAACGCTGTACTCGAAGATTGAGCTCAGAACCATCGAGATGATCAGGTACACGGCCAGGCTTTTCATGAGCTGGAGGAAAACGTCCATATCATCCTCGTTTATAAGACTCCCGTATTCCTCCACGATGACGTTGCCCTTCTGCATCGACGTCTGGTTCTGCTCGAAGGGTATCTCATTCGGGATGAGGTAGGCTCCTATTGGGGCCAGGATGAGCGCGAGTATGAGCGCCAGAAGGTAGAGCTTTTTGTTTGCCAGTATGAGCGAGAAGGTTTTTACGAAGGCATCTACCGCTCCCATTCCACCACCCGTTGGAGTAATCACGGAAAGGTTTAAAATCTTTTGGGTGCGCTTTTCGTGCCCCAGAAAAGCTTATAAACGAACCTCCGAAAGTGGCGATAGGTTGTAAAGGCTGATATCAATCTCATGAGGTGAGAAGAATGGCCATCTGGCAGGGAAGATCACTCAAGAAGCCTTCAGGTGGAAGGATTATCCTCGCTAGGAAGAAGAGGAAGAGGGAGCTCGGAAGGGAGCCGGCCTTCACCAGGGTCGGTGAGGACAGGGAAAAGAAGAAGATAATCCGGACCTACGGCGGAAACAGGAAGGTCAGGCTCATCGAGGCCCTCTACGCCAACGTCTTCGAGGGTGGAAAGGGCAAGAAGGTCAAGATACTCAACGTCGTTGAGAACCCGGCCAACAGGCAGTACGTCAGGAGAAACATAATCACCAAGGGCGCCATCATCGAGACCGAGGCAGGAAAAGCCATCGTCACCAGCAGGCCCGGCCAGGACGGCGTCGTCAACGCCGTTCTCATCAAGGAGGAGAGCGCCTGAACTCTTTTCTCCTTTTAAATGCTACCGTTAAGTACCGTTAACCCTGAAAACTTTACGCTACCGTTAACTTCTTTGGTTTTACGGTGGTTAACGATGAACCATTTCGTACCTTCTCTGGGCACCTCTGCCTGTGGTCCTTACAAGGCCCAGGGCTTCGAGCTTTTCAAGCCTCTTTAACACGGCAGGCTTTGAGAGGCCAACGTACTCCGCTATCTCCCCGCTCCTCCTCGGAACGGTCAGGAACTCGAGGATTTTTCTGTCGGTAGCATCCAGAAGCTCGTCAGTTTTCTTCTTAAAGACCACTTCAAAGCGGTTTGCGCTGCTTCTGAACTCCACTTCCACAAGGCCGTGCTTCCTGCATTCCTCGCGGATCAGTCTTAGGCCGTAGCCGTACTTTTCGATGTAGCCAGCATCGTACATGAGTCCGCACAGGTTGGGGTTCCTCGGCACGTGTTCGGGGTCTTCGAGGTCCACTCCCGGCATTAGGTCCCCGGGATTTCTTATTACAAGCCTATCAGGATGGATGAAAATCCTGACGTCCGCGGGGATTGCGTAGTTCCTGTGGGCGAAGGCGTTTATTATGGCCTCCCTGACGGCCCTTGTGGGATACTCGGGCAGTTTGGTTCTTTTTGTTCCCACCACCACTTCTATCGTGCTGAACTGGGAAAGAAGCTCCGCGTACATCTCATCTATAACCTTCCATACCGGCCCCTGGAACTCCCTGCTCCACACGGGTCTCTCTCCGTCCATTTTGACGATTCTGCCCCCCGCGTGCGGTATGAACTCCTCGACATCGGTGAAAAACAGGACTCCTGCGTTCGTCAGCCTGTCCCCTTTAATCGCCTTTGCACTCCTCAGGTAGCGGCTCCAGTCTTCCCTCTGGATACGCCTGCCCCTTGCCTTCTCCACCGCCGAGAAAAACCACTCAACGTATTCTTCCTTCATCTTCGAGAGTTCGGCCACTGGAAACTCGTCCCAGGTAACCGCCCCCAGCTCGGAGGAGAGCATGAGAATCTCCTGGATTGAAAGGGGCCTTATCCCAGAGCCTATCCTGATGTAGGCAACTCCACCGATGGAGCAGAGGCTCCGGGACTTTGGAACCTCCACGACAAGAATGTTTCTGCCACCAATCTCAAGCGCGTGGGTTTTTACCTGCAACGGAGGGGTGATGCTCTGAAGTGAGGAGGATATCGTTTCCCTGGCCTTTTTGATGTCACATCCCAAAACATTGCCCTCATCGCTTACGCCTATCAGAATGTAGCCACCGTCGGCGTTGGCCATGGCGCATATCTCTCTGGCGATCTCGGGCGTTGCCCTGCGTTTGAACTCTATCCTCTCGTTCTCCCCTTGGCGAATGAGTGCCAGAAGTTCGTTCACATCCATGATTACCGTTAAGTACCGTTAACCCTAAAAACTTTACGCTACCGTTAACTTCTCTGGCTTTGCGGTGGTTGACGAAGATAAAAGAAGCGCGGGTCAGAGCTCCAGCTCTTCCCGGTACTTTCTCAGTTCCTTCTCCATTATTCTCCTTGCCTGCTCCTCGACCATGGGCTTTACGAGCTCTATGACTCGCTCCTTCAGCTCCTCAAGGCCTTCGCCGTTGAGTGCCGAGATTCTGAGGGGTTCGAGGCCCTTGCCCCTGACGAACTCCTCTACCTTTCTAATCTTCTCCTCGTCCGCTATGTCCACCTTGTTGAGGACGACGATGAAGGGGAACTCGCCGAACTCGGCGTAGATTTCCTCGAACAGGTGGGTCTGCTCCTCTATTGGATAGCCACAGTACTCGCTCGGGTCGAAGATGTAGACGATGACCTTTCCGAGGTGCTTGAGCGCCAGGATGGCCTGCCTCTCCACCTCGTTCCTCTCGCTCAACGGCCTGTCGAGAAGGCCGGGCGTGTCTATGACCTGGTACTTGAGGTAGTGCTCCTCGAACTGGCCGACGTTTATGCCCTTGGTGGTGAATGGATAGCTCGCGACCTCGGGCTTCGCGTTGGTCAGGGCCCTTAGGAGGGTGCTCTTGCCCACGTTGGGGTGGCCGGCTATCACCACAGTCGGAAGCTCCAAATCGACCACCGGCAGATCCTTCAGCACGTTCCTCGCCTGGTTGAGGTATTCGAGGTCGTCCGCTATGTCCCTGAGCACGTCGGCAACGCGGCCGTAGAACTGCCTCCTGAGCTTTGCGATCTCGTCCGGGTCTCTGGAGTAGCGTATCTTCTCCGCGTACCTCTGCTCGAGGTTCCTTATGGTCTTCACAGCCCAGTTCACGTGCGCCAGGGAGCGGTGGAACTGGTCCCTGTCAACGAGCGTGTCAACCAGTTCCCTGTAGAACGGGGGGAGTTCCGAGACTCCGGGCGTCCTATCCAGCAGTTTCCTCAGGTTGTCGCGGATGACGTTGGAAACCGTTCTTATCCTCAGCTCCTCCCTCTGCCTCGCCTTTGCCCTCGGGCCGCCCTTGGGGGTGAAGGCCGATGCGGCTTTCTCGGCCCTCCTGAAGGCCTTGTCGATGAGCTCGTCAGCGGTAAGCACGGTCGGCATCTTCTCGAATGGGTTCTTCATCTCTCTCACCTCTCCTTTCTCTCGCGATGTTGGGCTTTTCGGCTGGGTATTTAAAGGTTCGCTAAAGCTCGATGACCTTGCCGACATGGAGCGGCTCTATTCTGTCCCCGAGCTTTGCCTTCAGGTAGGCGTATGAGTCAATGCCAGTGCAGTGGCCGGCGTAGAGCTCCTCCGCGTCTATCCTCTCTGCCACTTCATCCAGGGTATCCCTCTTGGCCCCTATGAGGTGAAGTCCGCCTATGAGGGATTTAACGGGCTTCCCGGCGACGTCCTCCGCGTGCCAGGCTATGTTGATGATGCCGGAGTGGCCGCAACCGGTGACCACGGCGATTTTTTCACCCAGATCGATTATCAGCGCCATGTCGTCGGGGACAGTGTCTTTAACGAGCTTCCCATTTTCCTCAATGTACCCCACGGCCCTGTCCCACGTGCGCCTCAATATCTCGCCCGAGCTCCAGAGGCCGGGGGCGAACTCGAAGGGCTCCTTCCGCAGGATGAACTCGGCCCCGAGCTCTTCCAGCTCTTCCCGTGTGAAGGGGATCCCAATCTCCCTCCTGTGCGGCTTAAGGGCAATCCTGCGCCTGAAGATCTCAGGATGCGCGATTATCTTGATGGCTTCCTCTCTGGCCTCGAGGAAGGCCTTCAATCCGCCGGTGTGGTCGTAGTGGCCGTGGGTTATGAAAACGTAGTCGATGTCCCCCGGCTGAACCCCGAGCTCCCGCATGTTGTTGAGGAGAACATTCCCGTCCGTCCCCGTGTCCACGAGCACCCTAACGCCGTCCCTCTCAAGGAGGGCCGAGAACCCGTGCGCCCCCAGGAGACCTTTCCTGAAGCCCGAATGGTTCTCATAGATGATGGTTAGCCTCATCTAAAATCCCTCGAAAAGTTTATGTTTCAGCCCGTTAAAATCCTTTTGTGATTGCCATGGTAGCACCCCTGGATTACGTTTCGCCGCTGATATCTGGAATCATCGTGGCCCTGACCTCGTGGCTCCCCGTCGGGCCGGAGGGGAGCGCCGTATCTGAGATTCTCGAGAGCGTAGCCCCCTCCCACGCGGACTATCTCGTCCCATCGTACCTCGGGGTTACCTTTGCCGTTCTCTTCTACTTCAAAAACCTGATCGGCATCGACACGCAGAGCGCGATAAGGGGCCGTGTGAGCTCGGACCTCAGGTACTTCCTCTATGCCTCCCTCTTCACGATCTTCGTGGGTTATCCTATCATCGGGAGGTTCCAGGATGCCCTTGGCCCCGAGGGCTCTGACCTCGTGAACGCTATCGTGGGCATCGCGCTGATTCTCATCGGGCTTATCTATGGGGGCAGAGCTGGGGCCCCGCTCGAGAACGTTGAGGGGCAGATGAGGGAGAGGGAAGGCGAGGCGACGCTCCTCGATTCCCTCGTCTCCGGCATACTTCAGGGGGTTTCCCTCGTGGGGAGCATCTCGAGGAGCGGCCTGGTCCTTCTTGGCCTTTCGAGTACTGGACTCAACGTAAAGCGGGCCCTTGAGCTCAGCTTCCTCGTCGCGCCAACCTACCTCGTGATGAAGCTCATCTTCATGGGCGGCTGGGAACCGGGTCTTCCCGTGGCCCTTCTCTTTACAGCGTTCCTCGCCGCGTTCGTGGTAAGCCTGATCACGATGAAGCTCCTCCTCAGGGGCGCCGAGGCCCTCGGGAGGAGGCTCTTCCTCGTAATATACGGTTCGATGGCAATCGTCGTTTACCTGCTGGGGGTGGTGCTGTGAAGGGTGTAATACTCGCGGCCGGCAAGGGTGAGAGGCTCCGTCCGCTCACGGACGACAGGCCGAAGGTCATCCTCAAGGTCGCCAACAGGTCCATAATCGAATACGTAATGGAAAACCTCGACCCCTTCGTTGACGAGTTCATAGTGGTCGTCCGCTACGAGAAGGAGAAGCTGATGAAGGCAATAGGGGACGAGTTCAACGGCAAGCCTATAACCTACGTCGACCAGCTTCCCGGTGAGGGGACCGCGAAGGCGATAGAGTCCGCGAAGGAAAGCGTCGGCAACGAGGAGTTCATAGCGGTCAACGGAGATATATACTTCGAGATAGATGGCCTCAAGGAGCTGGTCTCCACCTTCAGGAAGGAGAAGGCGGACGCGGCTCTTCTCGTCAAGGAGTTCGACGACCTGAGCCACTTCGGCAAGATAGAGGTCGAGGGCAACCTCGTCAGGGCAGTCCTGGAGAAGCCGGGGAAGGTCTCCGGCTACGCGAACCTCGGCGTCTACATCTTCAAGCCAGCGGTGTTCGAGTTCATCGAGAAGACCCCCTTAAGCAGGAGGAACGAGTATGAGATAACCGACACGCTCAACCTCATGATAGAGTCTGGGAAGAGGATCGCCTACGCGCCTTATAGTGGCTACTGGAACGACGTCGGGAGGCCCTGGAACCTCCTGGAGCTCAACGAGTATCTGCTCAAGACCAAGCTGAAGCACTCGATAAGGGGCATAGTCGAGGAGGGGGCAACGATAATACCGCCGGTTGAGATAGGCGAAGGAACGGTCGTCAGGAGCGGCGCTTACATAATCGGCCCGGTCAAGATAGGTAGGAACTCACGCATAGGCCCGAACTGCTTCATAAGGCCCCACACGAGCATAGGTGACAACTGCCACATAGGCAACGCGGTGGAGGTCAAGAACTCCATAATCATGGACAACTCCAACGCGCCGCACCTCAACTACGTCGGCGATTCTATAATAGGTGAGAATACCAACCTCGGGGCTGGAACCATAACCGCCAACCTGAGGCACGACAAGGGCAACATCAGGGTCGAGATAAAGGGCAGGCTCGAGGACAGCGGCAGGCACAAGCTCGGCGCCATAATCGGCCACGGCGTCAAGGTGGGGATAAACGTAAGCATCTACCCAGGCAGGAAGATAGGGAGTGGCTCCTTCATCGGGCCGGGGGCAATCGTTGACAGGAACGTTCCTCCCAAGAGCCTCCTCATCGTGAGGCAGGAGAAGGAGGTTAGAAGGATTTGATGTGGATTCAGCTCCTCAACGTCCTTTCTAGGTGGGTGCTCCTAGGGGTCGCCTCCTACAAGACCTACCGCGAGCGCAACAGGGGCTGGATGCTGATAATGACCGCCTTCCTCCTAGCTGCCCTCGACCCGGAAAAGCTCCTCCTCGAGCCCCTCGGCCTCAACCTCGTCTCGGAAGCGGCCTTCGTCCTCGATATGATAAACACTGCCCTCCAGGGAGTGCTCCTCATACTGGCCGGGGACTACATAAGGCCCTCCTCTTCCTCCCTCCGGAGCACCTTCATAGGCCTCATGGTCGGTGTGGCGGCGTACACCTGGATAGTCCTCACGAACGTGAGCGAGTACGATGTGAGCTTTACGGTCAAGGCACTGGCACCATCCCTGATCTACGCGGCGGGATACATGTACATGGGGCTTCTCCTCTACAGGTACGTCGTCTCCCGGAGGTTCACACAGCTTCTCTTCCCCGTTGGAATGCTCCTCCTGGGGGCCCTCAACGCCACCTACCCAGTGACGGCCACGTGGGAGTGGTTCGTCCCCTACGGCTTCCTGCTTGGAACGCTCTTCAGGATAATGATGGCGGTTGGTGCCCTCAGCTTTGTGCTCTGGCCGTTCATAATATCGAAGCCCGAGGCGGCCCACGAGGCTCCCGCGGGCGCGTTCATGCGCTCCAGCTGGGGGGAGGTCATAAAAACTTTCGGCGACCCTAGGCGCGCTCCAAACGTCATCCTCATAACCCGCGACGACGTCCACACGCTCAAGGAAAAGCTCCATTCCAGCGCCCTGGTTTTCTGGATAACCCGCGTTTCTGAGGGAGAAATCATGGACTCTCCCAAGGTCTACGCCATAAGTCCGACCAAGATAGACATCCTCACGCACCTCATCGCGGGGGCCATAGACAGGAGCTACAGCCTCGTTGTCGTCGATGCGGTTGAGTATCTGGTGGTGGAGAACGGCTTCGGGAGTACCTTCAAGTTCCTCCTCAACATAAAGGACAGGGTGCTCCTCAAGGGCGGCACGATGATTTTGATAGTCAATCCCGATGCCCTGGAAGAACACCAGGTGAGGATACTCGAGAGGGAATTTAAAAGGGAGTGAAAGGTCACTCAAGACCCATCTTCTCTATGAACCTCTTGTAGTAGTGTGTGTCCTTCTCAAGCTCGGCCTTCTGGAGGAGCTGCCTCTCTATGGCCCTGAGGGCGTCGTGGACTGCCTGAATTGCACCCCAGGTTTCGCCGGTGGCTATGAAGACTCCCCTGTCGGTGACGACCCTCATCCTGGCCTGGTAGAGGTGCACTCCCCTGAACTTCTCGTTGAAGCGCCTGATGTAGAGGTAGATTATACCCTCCTGGCCGAGTAAATCCTCGTAGCCGTCGACGAAGCGCTTTACGTCCTCAATTATCCTCTCCCTGGTGAAGTCGCTGAGTATCTCGGCGTCGCCGCCGAGCTGGAGGTAGAAGCGTGCCTCCTTCTCGACCATCCTCGATATCGGCAGGAGGAGGTCCTTGACGGTGAGGATTCCAGTTACCCTGTTGTTCTCGTCAACGACGACCAGGCCGTCGATGTCGTTGTCGAGCATGGTGGCGACGGCTTCCTTGACCTTCGCGTCGGGGGACATCGTTATGACGCCCCTGATCATGACGTCGCGGAGCTGCATGCTGAAGGGTGGTATCTTCTCGCCAGCAACCTCGCCGTACTGGGACCTGAAGCGCGGCTTGATGAACCTTATTATGAGATCGTGAAGGGTAACGAGTCCCTCGAGCTTGCCCTCCTCGTTCACTATGGGTATCCTCGAGATGGCGTGATCGCGCATCGTTGCGAAGGCCTTGGCAACGGTGTCGTCGGGCTTGAGGGTTATGACATCCCTCGTCATGAACTCCTCTATCTTCCTCTTCCCGAAGTCTCCCTCGGCGACCCTTTTGAGGAGCTCTATATCGCTTATAACTCCGATGATTTCAGCCTTGCTCTCCCCAACGGGGAGGGAGCGCAGGTCGACTTCCATCATGAGCTTGGCGGCCTTGCTGAGGTCTTCATCCGGCTTGATAACCGGGGCGGTTTTGTACACATCCCTGACCTTGGCCTTGGTTGGGTCCCACTTGAGGTGGGAGCGTATAATAAGGTCCTGCGTCAGGACCCCCTTGTACAGGTTTCCGTCGAAGACCAGAATCAGATCGGGGTCTTCCTTCTCGAAAATTCCGATCGCCTCAGAAAGGGGGGCATCGATGTCGATTTTCTGGAACCTGTCGGTCATAACTTCCTGCACAAGAATACCGACCATGCTGTCACCTCCTTCACTTATTATTAGGGCGCCGCTGAATTTAAACCTTTTCAACCGGGATTTTTTAGTAACCAAAACTTAATAAATTTTTCGCGGAAAGATTTATAAAACCGGGCCACTAACCCAGAAACGCGAAACACGCCGGGGTAGCCTAGCCTGGGAAGGCGCGGGACTCGAGATCCCGTGCGCGCTGCGCACCAGGGTTCAAATCCCTGCCCCGGCGCCATCAACTGCCGAGCCCCTTGGGGGTTGCTCTCCAAATTTTCATACTTCTTATTGTGTTTCGCTTGTGTAGAACGTCCTTTGGACGTTGAAATGAGTGAAACCCAGTCAAGCCGGCGTGTTTGAATAAACCCCCAACTTACCGCTAAAATTGAAAAGGAGATGCAACTCTCCCGCCCATATTTCACGGAATTTTGACTTTTGCTCAAGCTTTTTCTAAAAGCTTGCTCAGGTCGTTATGTACACCCCCTCTTTCTCCACTATTATCGTGTGCTCGAACTGGGCCACCATCCCACCGCGCACTTCCCTAAGTACCTGATAGCTGTATATCGCCCCCATCCTGTCGAGCTGGGCAAGAGCTAACTTCAGCTGTCCCTCCGGCATGAAGCCCTGCAACCAGCGGTAGGCGAAGGGGAGGCTCTTGTACTCCCTCTTGATGTGCATGAGCAGTCTCCGCGCCTGCGCCATCCTCACCGGCCTGTCGCGCACGTACATGAATATGAGCGCCGGCGGAACCTCTATGACCTGACCGGCCCCGGTGGTCGCGAAGGGCTCTATCGCTATGACGTCGCCCTCCTTCAGCTCGTAGGTGTCGTTGGGGCGGTAGACGTTGGGTATGCTTATCCCGGCGTGGAGCTTGTAGCGCTCTATCTTGTGCCCGCTGAGGTTCACTATCGGGTTGAAACCCCTCCCGCGTATGGCCTCCTCTATGGCCTTTCCAATCTCGCTTATTCTAACCCCCGCCCTGACGGTGGCTATCGCGTCCTCGAGGGCCTGCTTCGCCGCCTCCATCAGCTCGTCTTCCTCCATTCCAACGCGGAAGGTCAAAGCGGTATCCGCTATGTAGCCGTCGACGTGAACCCCGAGGTCGACCTTCAGGTAGTCCCCCTCCTTCAGGACACTCTCGTCGCCCTTGTATGGTGTGTAGTGGGCCGCTATCTCGTTTATCGACAGGTTGCATGGGAAGGCTGGTTTCCCCCCGAGCTCGACTATGCGCCTCTCGACGAACTCGGCTATGTCGTAAAGCTTCGCTCCGGGTTTGATGAGGTCGACCACTTCCTTCTTGACCTGTCTGGCTATCTCGCCGGCCTTTATCAGCGCCTCCCTTTCGTCCACTTCTTATCACCATAACGGGGAAAGCGGGAGTCCCCTTAAACCTTTCCACGGGAAAACCTTTTATTGCCTGCGAGCGCTACCCCTACGGTGGGCCTATGCTGGAGCTGGGAAAGCACATCAACATCGCGGATGACATCTTCGTTGTCAAGAACCTCATCGGCTCAATCCTTCAGGGTGTTGGAATCGCATACCTCATCCCCGTGCTCCTCGCCTGGTTCTACCCGGAGGAGATTAAGTACGTGGTTTACTTTGCCGCCCCGGGCGCGTTCAGCATACTCCTCGGCGCATGGCTGGCCAGGCACATGGGTAAAATTGAGGACGTGAACCTGAGGCAGGCCATGGTATCGGCCGCCTTTACCTGGCTCTTTGCATCCTTCATAAGTGTCGTTCCCTTCATGTTCATTGCCGGCATGTCGTTCATAGACTCCTATTTCGAGAGCATGAGCGCCTGGACCGGCACGGGGCTCACGATGATGACCCACTTGGAGAGTTACCCGCACATACTCCTCTTCTGGCGCGCGTGGATGCAGTGGCTCGGGGGAATCGGCATAGTCCTCGTCGCGCTGACCGTCCTCATACGCCCGGGCGTTGCCGCCGCGAGGCTGTACAAGGCCGAGGCCAGGAGTGAGAGGATTCTCCCCAACCTCGTCAACACCTCAAAGGTCATCTTCCAGATATACTTCATACTCACGGTTCTTGGAATCTACCTTTACTATCTCAATGGAATGCCACTCTTCGATGCGGTGACCCACGCCATGACCGGTCTTGGAACCGGTGGTATGAGCACCCACGACCTCAGCATCGGGTACTTCAACAGCACCGCGATAGAGGCCGTAACGATATTCCTCATGATAATGGGCGCCGTCAACTTTACGGTCCACTATAGAATGTTCGTGAACAAGCACCTGAAGCCCTTCTTTGACGATATTCAGGTTCGGTACATGTTCTTCTTCCTGATTCCGACGATAGTTCTCACCGCCTACAGCCTCATCCAGATGGGTGATGGTGTGGCCGATGCCCTGCGCCAGTCGGTGTTCCACTCCGTCTCCGCCATCACCTGTACGGGCTTTGGGATAGCCGACTTGGCCAAGTACCCCGAGCTGGGCAAGCTCATAATTGGCATCCTAATGGTGATAGGAGGCGGTGCTGGAAGTACCGCCGGTGGTATCAAGCTCATCCGCGTCACCCTGATGTACGAGAGCCTGAAATGGACGCTGTACCAGGCCATACTGCCCAGGGGGGCCGTCATAAAGCGCAAGGTCGGCAACTACATCTTCACCGAGGAGGACATCCAGGAGGTCATGAGCTTCACGATGACCTACATAGTGTTCCTCCTCGTTGGAACGATCTACACGATGGTGCGCATGGGCACCAGCCTCGTTGACGCCTTCTTCGAGGTGGCCTCTGCCCAGGGCAACGTCGGCTTGAGCGTTGGCATAACCTCCACGACCCTGCCTGTGGACATGAAGGTTCTCCTGATCCTCCACATGTGGATAGGCAGGCTGGAGATATTCTCGACCCTGGTGTTCATAATAAGCGCGTTCCTCCTCGTCCCGAGGGTGGTGAAGGGCAGATGAACGTCATTACCGTTGAGGGACTGAGCTTCAAGTACCGGAGGGCGGAGAGGTACTCGCTAAGGGACGTCAGCTTCACCGTTAAGAAAGGCGAGCTGGTAGGGATAATCGGACCAAGCGGGAGCGGGAAATCGACCCTTTGCCTCACCCTCAACGGGATAATCCCCAACTCCATAAAGGGAGATTTTAAGGGGGACGTGGTCATAAGGGATCCCCGCACCGGCGAGGAGTTCAACACCCGGGAAACCCCCGTCCCGAGGCTCTCAACGGTTGTGGGCCTTGTCCTCCAGAACCCGGAGAGCCAGCTCTTCAACATGACCGTCGAGGAGGAGATAGCCTTCGGTCTTGAGAACCTTGGCCTTGAGAGGAACGAGATCCTCAGGCGCCTCCGCTGGGCCCTCGAAGTTACTGGACTCAAGGGCCTTGAGAAGGAGTTCCCGCCGAACCTGAGCGGCGGCCAGCAACAGAGGCTCGCCATAGCGGCCGTTCTGGCCATGGGGCCGTCGATACTCGTCCTCGACGAGCCTACGAGCCAGCTCGACCCCGTTGGCAGGAAGGAAGTCCTCGGTCTCGTCTCCCTCCTCAACCGCGAACACGGCATGACCGTTGTCCTCGTGGAGCACCACACCGACTACATCCTCCGCTACGCGGACAGGGTCATGGTAATGGCCGACGGATCGATGGTGATGGAGGGGAAGCCCGAGGAGATTGCCGAGGAGGCGGAGGAGCTGAGAAAGCTTGGTGTGAAACTCCCCCCCGTTCTGGAGGTATCCCACGAGCTCAGAAAGAGGGAACTGCTCGACCGGGTTGTCCTCACTCCTGAGGAGCTTCTCTCCAGGATAGGACGTCTCTCACGTTGAAGCCCTCGCCGAGAATGGAGTGCTTCAGGTCGTAAAGCTTCAGGCTGAGCTCGAACCTGGCGTCCGGGTCTTCCACTTTCTCGGCCTCTTTGAAGGCCTCGTCTATGAGCCTGAGGGCCTTCTCGCGGTCCCTCTGTCCCTCTATGGACGCCATGTAGTAGAGGGCCATCGCCCTGTGGAAGGGACTCTTTATGTGCCTGAGGATCAGCATGGCCTTCTCCACGTCTCCCGCGCGGTAGAAGCCCTCCGCTATGTGGGTCAAGACGACGTCGAGCTTCTCCGGTTCCCGTGCCATCTTCATGGCGTAGCCCGCCTTGGCCAGGAGGCCCCTCCTTATGAGCTCCATGAGGACGTCTCTCACTATATCCGCCTCGTCGCCAGCGAGGTTTATAGCCGCCCTGAGGGCCATGTCACCGTTGAGTTCGTCGTTGAGCCTGTAGAAGAGAACCGCCAGGTCGGAAAGGAGTATGGCGCGGTACCTCCTGTTGAACAGCCCGTTCACAGCCGGGACGAGGCTTTTGATCCTCTCCTTCGTCTTTTCGAGTTCGTAGTCGGTTAACCCCCCGTTCCTCTCCGCCTCATCGAGGGCCTCGGTTATAGCCCTTATTATCATCCTCAGCGCGAGGTAGAGGTTGTGCTCCCTCTCGAGCATATCGAGGAGGGCTATGGCGTCGTCTATCCCTCCCTCGCTCAGGTAGGCCGCTATCTCCTCGAGCACCTCGAGCTC
>Ga0256838_1000677_pt1 | contig 19224 bp, 13 predicted proteins | sample 4571419metaG_FD_185978 | JGI IMG/M metagenome (GOLD analysis project Ga0256838, IMG submission 185978) | Hydrothermal vent microbial communities from Guaymas Basin, Mexico - 4571-419 | ecosystem: Environmental > Aquatic > Marine > Hydrothermal vents | place: Mexico: Guaymas Basin | collected...
AGGTTGTTTGAAAGAGGATATAACGACGAATATGAGAACTAAAAAGACGGTGAGAGTTATTAGTATGACGATTATCTTTTGAGGTGTAGGAAGTTGTTTAATCTTTCCGAAGAATTCTGAAAAAAATCCCATTCCCCCTTATCCCCCCTGAAGGTGTTAACTAATTGATTAGACTTAAATAATTGTCATATGACAATCCTTCAAAAAGTTACAAGATGATTTTAACATATACTTTGGGCTCATACCACTTGCCATATAGTTTGTTTGAGAGATTTTATTTTTTTGATACAATCCAAATGTATTTTGTTTGATTAAAAAATGATCAATGTTAGAGTGGAGGGAGAATTATGGGAAAAGGAGTGTTTTTTGGTTTGGTGCTGGTGTTTTGGTGTGGAGTAGTTCTTGCTGATAGTTACTATTCAGATTTAAAAAAGACTCCAAGTTATTTAATCTTTCTCAAGAGATGGGGAATAATGATTGGATATCCTGATGGCACTTTCAGGGGAGAAAAAACTGCCAGTAAATTTGAAGTAGCAGCTTCCATATGGAGAATGTCAAATTATTTGGAGATTCAAAGGGAGTATCCCCCTATAAAGCCAAAAGGATTTGAAGATTTAATAAATGAGTTGAATGGACGCTTAGCTCTGTTGCAGAGAAATATGGTTAATATTAGAGGCGATTATAAGAAAAGTAGGATTGAAAGGGTTTTTGAGTATTTGAGTGGCTGGTATGGCTTAGATGATTATCATTTTCAGGAGCTAAGGAATAAAGTTGCTTTAAAGTTTTCAGGCGAAAGAGATGATATAAGGTTTTATGTTCAGGGGAAGATGCAAAAAGATTTAGCAGATGGAAAGGATACTTTGGGAGTTTTAAAGTTGGATAAATGGTATGTTGGATTGAAGAATTTACGTTTGGATTTGTTTTACGATTACATTACTAAAATTGGGTTTATGCCTAAAGGAGTTCTTGCTGGATATTTTGATTTTTTAACTTGGTTGAAGCCCAAAGGGGCTGTTGGGGTTGAGTTTGGAAAGTTCAGAGTTCTGTTCACGTTGGGGGAAGATAAATTTGAGGCTGGGAAAAGAACCAAAGATCTCCAAAGTTGGGGGGGATTTTACAATTTGAAAAGTAACAAAGGAATGTTAAATGTACTAGTATGGCAAAAGTTAGATTCGGTAGGAGCAAAGTATAGGTTAGATCCGGTATTTTGGGGGTTGAACTACAGGAAGGATTTTAGGAATAAAAAAGTAGTTTATAGATTTTATTTATCTTTGTGGCACGAGGAGGGAAATGATAGTAGTTTTGAAAAAGCGGTAAATGATTTTGATTTTACCTCTTCAAAGTATTTAAGGAGCATCAATCTCACTAATTATAAAGCAGATATGAGTCTTGCTTATAATATTGGAATGGCATTTGAGAGCCAAAAGAATTCTTTGAGAGTATTTTATTACTCTTCAGATAAGGATTTTGCTGCTCCGATTCCTGAATTGGGAGTTTTCAAAACTTGGAGAAGCCTGCCTTCAAAAGGATTAAATGCAATACCTGTGGGTAGCTTTTGGGGCTACTGTGTAAAGAAGAAAAACGATGATAGCATTTATTTAAATCCGTATGTTTATACGAATGTTGATAAGTTTTGGTTTAACTGGGATTATAGGGTGAATAATAGGGTTTTATGGCGTCTATTTTATGAAAATTTTGAGCAAGCTGAGGAAAATGCCTTTATTGAGCATGCAGATTTTGACAGTTATGGAATTGTTTTTGACTATACTTACAGTAAAAATGTGAAGCTTTACTTTTATGTATCTAAGTATGAATTTGATGAGAGTGAATACAAAGACTACGCGAAAGTTGGTTTACAGTGTGAGGTTAAATTCAAACTGTGATAAAATCTAAATGTGAATTAAAGTGAAAAATCGGAGGGATGTGAGGTGAAGATGGTGGGGAAGTTTTTTATGTGGATTGCGACAGTTGCAGGGTCCATTTTTGCATGGAGTTGGTTGAATCCTAAGGATAAGAAGGTGGCTGAGGATCTTTCAGAGATTGAAAATGCTTATGAAAAGTATGGGGCTGATTCGGCTTTAGCTCAGTTTTTGGTATCAAGTGATGCAGAGGGAGCAGCAATTTTTGTTTATTCTGAGGAAGAGGAGAACTTTGTTAAGGTAGCAAAGAGCGGAGTAGAGGTTGGAGAAGTTAACAAGCATAAGATGGATTTATCACAACCTTTAAGTCTGAAACGTGGAGATTACGATGTCAGACTTTGGCCTGTTAGAAGAAATGATGTGGTGGTAGCTGTGGTGGCAGTTGCAGCTGATGGAACTACTTTTGAGGTTTACTTACCTCTTTTGAAAATGATGGCTCTTTCTGAATACATGGCTTATACCCTTAACCATGTGAAGGGTGTGGATGAAGTTTTACAAGTTTACACTCAGGCTCACTTTGAGAAAGTTTTGAAAAGAGAACTTGAAAGGGCAGAGAGGCAGCATGGAACTTTGACTTTGTTGTTTGTAGAGGCAGCAGAGGAATTGACTCCAGAGCAAAATAAAGCTGTTGTTGATAAACTTCGTAAATCGACTAGAATCTTAGATGTTATATTCTCACTTGGGAATAGATTTGCAGTCATATTGAGTGAGGCTGGAGAAGAGGAAGCTGCTAGAGTCGCAGATAGATTGATATCAGAGCTTTCAAAACTTGAATTGCCGCAAATATATTTAGGCAGTGCTACGTATCCTGCAGATACCACTGTTCAGCAGAATTTGGAAGATGCGGCTATGGAGGCTTTGAAAACTGCAAAAGAGAGGGGGGTAAAGTACGTTAAGTACTCAGAGCTTTACAGATAGAGGAAAGTTAAAGGATTGATTGAAAAATTAGCTTTAACCAAGCATAGGATGATGGTATAAGGCGTTTAATACGTTGGGGTTGGTGGATAATTCTCCAGAGCCACTCAGCCCCTTTTTCTTGCCATGATTTGGGAGCTCTTTTTACTTCACCCGCTATTACGTCAATCGTTCCTCCAACTGCGAGAATAATGGGAAAAAAAATTGGTGACTTAGTGTTTAAAAGGGATTTCACCTCAAAGTTTTTTTTAAGTTTATATGAAAAAAGCTCTTGTTTAAAAGCTCCCATTCCGCAAATAATGATGAACGGATTTGTGTTATTGAGTTCCCAAACTTTCATAATATTTTCAATTATTTGATTTTCTTCTTTAGAGTGTGGCTTAAAATAACCGTGGTGATAATATAACACTTTTTTTCCTTTTTCTTGTAGTTTGGATATGGCTTTTATCAGAACTTCTTCCTTTGAGCCCACTAAAATGAGTTGTGTGTTTGAGAGTTGGATTAGTTTGAAAGTTAAATCTACCCCCGTAGTTCTTTCAGTCGAGTTTAGTATTTTGCTATTCTTAAAATTTTGTATTAGTTTTAAAAATTTTACAACGGACATACCATCAGGAAGTAGAAAATCTGCATTTGCGTATAGAGAGAATAATTCAGGAATATTCATAACTTTTGGAAATGTTGTGAAGTCCACAGAAAAAACACTAACGAATTTTTCTTTACTCTTTTTTATAAGCTTTCTTGCTAATTCATCGGTTTTTCCTGAAAACCAGTTTAATTGTTTAAGTTGTGTTAAAAAATTATTTGTCATACCTTACTCCTTAAATTTTCCTTATTTTCTTCATTTAGAGAAGCAATTTTCAACTTTAAACCTTCTCTTCCAATAACTTTTACTTTATCTCCGGGTTTGAGAGAAGAGGTATCAGATGTTGCTATGGCTTCCCAAAGTGTCCCATCCCAAAAAACTTTGAGTTTTGGAATAACTTCTTCAACGGTTGCTTCGCCTTTGGCTTCGTAAACTTCTGAGTGTCTTGGACGTGATTTTATTATCAGATACACCATAGTGGCTATTGCCAGTGCGAAAAAAATTGCAATTGGTATGAAGAATTTGTAGAGTGAAAAGGAAGCAGGAAGAAGAATAGCTGATCCTATTACAAAAGATATTATTCCTAGAATTCCAAGTATTCCAAAGCTTGGGATGGACATCTCAGCCACTGCAAAAAACGCTGCTAAGAGTATTAGAGCAACTCCAAAGTAGTTTACAGGAAGACTGTTTAGACCGTATAGAGCTACTATTATGCACATTGCTCCCAACGTGCCTGCAATGAGTGAAGGAGTGAAAAATTCGAGGATGAGAAGAAGAGCCCCCAATGATAGGAGTTGATATGCAATTTCTGGTTTTGCTATCCACATTAGAAATTTTTCAGTGGCTGTTGGAGTGAATTCTACAAGTTTTACTTCGAATCCAACAAAATGCTTAGCAACTTCTTCGGGTGAATTTGATATAAACGAGATGAGTTGAGCTTTCAATGCTTCTGTAGCTGTTAGAGTTTTACTATTCCTTATTAGTTGCCAAAGCAATTCTTCGTCCTCTTTTGTAACTAGTTTTTTTGTTTCCCAAAATGCTTTCAATGTGTTGAATAAAAACTGTTCTGTTTTTTGTTTCAAGGATTTTTTTAAGTCCTTACCACTGAGTTGGATTGGTGTAATACCGCCTATTATTGTGTGAGGAGCAGCAGATGAGTAGTGGCCTGCAAGAAGCAGTATTACTCCTGCTGAAAATGCACTGGCTCCTTCGGGATAAACCATAGTCATTGTTGTAATTTGATCATCACGTAACAATTTGCCGATTTCTACTGCGGATTCTATGAGGCCTCCTGGTGTATCAAAAGCAAATAGTAGGTAATTAAAATGTTTTGTCTTTGCATAATTTATTGCTCGCTTTAAAAAATCTGTGAGCGCAGGCGTAATAGCTCCAGAGTATTTTACAAATAGCACTCTAACTGTCCCTGAATTGCTTGCTCCAATAGTTTGAATGGGTGATGTTAAAAAGAGTACTATGAGAACAAGTATAAGCTTACCTGATAACTTCAAATTCCCATCTCACCTCTTCTTGAAGCCATACGCCATCTTTTGACTTTACAGAGTGGGGAAGAAGCCTTACCATGTATTTTCCAGTTTTTAGGGGGAGGAGTGGTTTGAAATACACCCCGTACTTATCAGTTGTGACTTTACCAATTACTGGAGTTATATCAGGTAATTTGTAAACTTTGAATTTAACAGCAATGTCCTTACTTGCTTCTATCTCATCTTCGAATATTACTCTTATGGTAGTTGAAGAGAGGACGACTTTTCCAGTTGGATAGTACTTCTTGACTTTGGGAGGTGTAGGAGTATTTGATTCCTTTCTAAAATCCTTTGTTTCGGCGTACTCTTCAAGTTTTTTATAACTTTTAGCTAGGACATTTCGAACAAGAAGTGTAATTTCCGAAGTTGGTGGAAATTTGATGGTTACAGACCTTGTGCCAACTTTTGCTCTTTTCCAACGAATCAATTTATTAGATGCAATAAGACGAACAGTAAGCCAGTTTACAGTCGCAGGTAAAATTGGCTCTGTGAATATTACAGTAACGGAGTTTGTGCTCCACTTGACTTCTTGAACTTGGAATTTCTTTGGATAGGAGAAGAAGCGCCAGATTTTCTCGGAGAGGTGCCTTCCTGTTAGATCAGTTATATCGCTTGATAATACTAATTTAAAGCTTTTCCCTTTGATTTCTTTTATGAAAGGAGTAATGTAGAGAATTTGCTTTTCCATGTTATATAGAAGTTTCGAATAAATTGGCTCATTATCTGCGAAAAAGGCTACAGTAGTTGAATTTAAAGTTTCTGGTTCGACGGGGGCTGAAAAAAGAACTTCTATGGTGGATAGAGAATCAATGTTTGAATTTGGTTTGGGCTTTATTAGTTTTGCGTCAAATACGGTATTTGAAGCAGAGCGTGATAATAACCAAAAGCTCCAAGAGATAGGTGTACCCAGTTTGTTTCCAGCTTCATCAGCAAGTTTTCCTGAAACAGTTATGGTGTACATATCGGGAGGTAGAGATGTGAACGGAATAAATTTGAGAGTTAGCTCTTCTGGGATCCAGACTATTTTACCCGGAATACGAATACCTTTTGAATTTTTTAGGGTTATGGCATTTTGATCAAGACTATCTCTAGACAAAGTTTCAGAAAAGACAACTTTTATCTCTGATAAAGAAAGAACTTTATCTCCTACTGATGGGAAAGTTTCGAGAACAATTGGAGGAATGGTATCCTGCTTGACTACAGTATAGAAAGAGAAGAAAAATTCCTTTCTAAGTTTCTCACCTGTTTCTGCAGTTATGTCCGGTTTTATAATCAGAGTGTATTTTTTGTTTTCCTCAAGAGGAGATATTGGTTTTATAAAAATTTCGTTGGGATCGTTAGGATTTTTTGAGACGTTACACTGTATGTAGGTTTCAGGAATTTTTAATGAAAAGTACCAATCGTTTAGATAACTGTCTTTTATTGGTGAATCAAACCTTATCTTTATTACCACATCGAGTGGAACATTGATTTGACCGTCCTGCGGATAAGTTGAGACGACGCGTAATGCCCAAATGTGGGCTGAAAATAGTAAAATTAAAAGCAAAATTACTTTACTTCTCTCCATAGTTTGTATTTCTCACCTGCCCATTTGATTCTGTATTTGAATTTTAATGAATTTACTCTTATGATCGCAGTTTTTTCGTCGGTTGCTATAATTCTAAACTCGGGGATTTCCTCTGAATCAAGGGAGGTAATGTTTACAGGTTTTAGCTTTTCAAATAGATTTGCGTTATTTGATAAGAGGTGAACTGTTAAGGATACGGGGAAAGAGTTTTCAGCTGTAGATTTAGAAATCTCAATCTTTTCTATTTTAAAGTTAGGTTCTACTGTTCTGCCAGCAACTTTTAAATGCGGTAATACGTAATGGCTTTCTGACATTATGGTATCAACAGTTAATACAAAGCTTCCGACATAATCTTCAGGAAGGTGCAGTATTAAATTGTTGCCATTTATTTCTATATTTGCATCTTCAACACCTTCTCTTGTTATGAGACGTGCAGATTCAAAGCGTTTGATTTTGTCGTTAAAGGATATTATAAGTTCTCCACCAATGTCACATTTTCTAGATTTGGGAATTATGGACAAAAGCTTTAATTTTCTCCCAATCCAAACTTGCCATTTGTAGTTTTCTTTTTTGGCTTTCCTTATCCAAGAAAGTGATATGACATTTTTGCCGGGATTGAATTTTACATCTTCTGCTGTTAACACTTCGTTCCAAAGGTAGAAATCGGTTATTGGTGAACCATTCACCTTTAGGTGAATATCTCTAGGGGTTTCTCTAAATTTGACGATTATTCGAGATGCACTTTCAACTCTACCCGTTGGATGTAAACTTATAATATTTACGGGTTCTATAACATTGAACGAAGCTTTAGCTTCTTTTAATGTTTGGCCATACTTATCCTTGATGTTTTCCATTATTATATTAGCTTCCCCTCCAAATTTAATCATAGGAAGTTTTATGGAAACTATGGCATAAGATATGTTGATATTTTTCTTATCAACATTTATGTCAAAGTTGTCGGTTTGGACTTTAACAGAGTCTATTGTTTCTACTGGATTTGAGAATACAAATACTACTTTAGAATACTGGGGAAGCAGTGTTCCTTCTTTAGGGATGACTCTGACCACCTTTAATGGAGATATGACTGTAAAATGCCAGGATTTAGTGTACTCTTGTCCGCTTTCATTTGTCCATTTCAAAACTATGACGTTATCTCCTTCTAATACCACATCATCAATGGAGAAGTTAACAGCTTTTCTATTATAGAACTTATATTCTACTCCGTTAACGATGACTTTTAAAGATTTAAATTTACGGGAGAATGCAAACTTTGCTTGAACGGGTTTAAGAACTTTTCCAACGGGGTAGAAGCTTAGGAGTTTTATAGGAAGCTTTTCATACATTCTGTTTTCTATGACTTTAAAAAATGGGTGCTGCATCTTTCCACCTGTTGTTGATACTAACCCACTTATGGTTAATTTTACATATTTCGAATATATTGGATTGAGTGGAATTATCTCGATTAGACGTGGATCTACAAATTGTATATCGCACTTTATTGGTTCGTTTTTATCAGTTGTGAGACGAACGGTTATAGGATTTACACTTTCGGCAATGACAGATGTGGAAAGTTTGACAAAGAGTTTTGAGCGTAAAACTTTGGGATATACGGCAATTACTTGTGGAATCTGAGGTGGTTTACGTTTTTTCACCGTGAATGAGTATTTAAAGCCATCGAATCTTGATGAATCATATGCTATGAAACCAGCATCTATTGAAATCGTGTATTTACCAGGTTTCTGATCAAATTTTATAGCAATGGTTCTGTCTTCTGGCTGTTCAACTTTAAATCTGACAAGCTCCGTTTCATTTCTAACCACACTTACGAGTTTTGATACTGCCGATAGAACGACAGGTTTATTAAAAGTTATGTGGCACTCAAATCCTGGGAATACTTTAGATTCGTTAGTAGGAGAAAATTCAACAACAAATGTTTTTTCAAGTATTTTAAGGAAGTTAAAGCTCCAACTTATAGCGTGATCTAACATTGTAAAGTCCCTTGCTTGTATTACTGGTTTTATATCTACTCTGTAGCGCCCTTCCTTATAGTCATATGGATAAAATTTTAGGCAATTCTTTTCTATTACCCATCGTCCGGGGACTTTTAGGCCATTTGCTAACGTAACAGTGGCTGCATCTTTGGGAATGAAAAAGTTAAGGCGTTTGTTGAAGCAAATACTTATTGTGAATGAGTTTGCCCGAAGAGTTCCTGTGGGAGAAAAAGCTATAACTTTTAAAGGTGTTTTGTTTTCTACACGCTCAGTTTTCCAGTGGAATTTCATGATTTTTAGGTCACCTGTGATTGGTTTGAGATCCAGAAGTAAGGTATAGTCTGTATCTGGAGCTAAAGTTACTAGGGGTTTTATTACAATGGCAGACAAGCTTTTAACCCAAGTTACTGATAAGGGAACATTTTGGTTCTGGTTTTTCAATTGTACGTATTTATCAAGAGATGTCATAGAAAGTGGTGGCTTGGAGAGGAATATCATTATTGTTGGTTTTAAGGGAAGGGTTTCTGTAGGTTTAGGAGATACATTTAAAATTCTACCATGCCAAGTTTGTTTGGTTGAGAAAGACCAGGAGAAATTATAGCCCATTTTGTTGCCAGCTAGGTCTTTTATCTTATTACCTCGAATGAGGACAGTATAGTTGGAGGAACTTTTGAGGATACCTGTATCTAGTATTATAGCTTTATTTTCAACTTTAAAGTTTACTTCTTTAGTGGATTTTGAATTTTCTATGAAAAGTACGGCCCCTTTTTCAGCTTTTATTTTTTCTGAAAAGATTGCGAAAATTTTTGGGTTTATAGGAATATTTTGAGAATTTGGTGCAGGAGAAGTTTTAATTATTTTTGGAGGAGTTGTATCAAAGAGAGAGTAATCAAGAATCACACTTTTTTGTAAAAAAGCCCCACTTTTGGATTTAGTCAATCTATTTACTACAACTCGCAGATTGAAGCGGGTTTTACAACGCCACACAATAACTTTCCCATTGATTTTGTATTCTCCTTTTATGCGCTTGTTATTAGAGATGAATATTACTTCTGCAGAACTTAGTGGTTCATCAAATGTAATTTGTCCGTTGATAATGGGAGATGTTATCTCTTCATAGACAGAAGGATAGTGAGATATCTTTGAAAAGAAATGTTTTGGCAATTTTACAGGAGAAGCTATTTCTTCAACATAATCTTTCTCTAAAGTATTTCCGTACTCTGAGCGTAAAAGGGCAGAGGAGATTATAAGAGTAAAATTACCAAACATATGCGTTGATGGGAGTAAAACAACAGTTGTAGGAGAAGATTGGGAAATCCAAAAAGTATAATCGACAGGATTGGCAGTTTCATCTATGAGCATTATTGCTGTTTGTATGCTGGAAGGATCGGGAGGTTGAGAAAATTTTATAAAAACTTTATCTAATGTTCCGTTGTAATATTTGGGTGTAACTGAAATTACGTAAAATTCGGGTGTAGAAGATATAACTTTAGTGTAAAAAATGGACAGTGCAAATATCAATAATAACGGTATAAATGAATTTTTAATTGGCTTCCTGTATCCAACCTTCACAACTTTCCTCCTCTCCATAAAAGTTAGAGATTTTTCATAATCTCTTCTGCTTCGTTTTTAGTTTTTTCTTCTTTTTGAGGAATTGATGTTGGTGCAGAGGCTAATGAACCTCTCATCTCCATAAGAAGTTTAGTAATAAGTGGTTTTAAATCTGGATATTTGGCTTTCAATTTTTCTAGTTCTTCAACAACTCCTTGACCTACTGTTTCAAGTATAGCTTCTAAAGTCATTTTGACGAAATCGTCAGACTCCTTCATTGCTAGAAGTACTCCCTCTGTTATTTTAGGTCCCAGTTCGGGAAGTTTTTTATTGACTATACCACGCACCAAATTGTTGTTACTGGCAGCTTCCGGGGCAATACGTTTAATAAGCATTGCCACGATTTTACTATCGTTAGTTGTTTTAACAAACTCGATTGCTTTTTCAAATATTATTTCTTCAGGCCAATTGACAAGAATTTCGTAAATTATCGCTGTAACTTCGGGATCCGAACGATCAGCTAGGTCGAGGAGAGCTTGTCTCTTGGAAGCACTTTGAGCTGCGATTTTCAGAAGCTCGATTATAAAGTTCCTGTACTTTGGAAATTTCAGGTATGCATCTAGTAGTGTAGCTAAGAATGAGTTATTTTCTATATCCATTATTGCATGCTTTATACTTTCCGGAATTTCTTTACCATGAAATGAGAGCAAATATTTTAAAACTGATTTCTTAAGGACTTCGCTTTCTGATATGGAATTCCCCATGGTTTTGAGCAGGTAGGAGGCAACAGCAGTATCTGGCTCAGATAGTAGGGCTTTCATAAGAAGCTGATCAAATTTAGCAACAGTATCAAAATCTGCAAATAGTAAGGCTTCAGCAGCTTGTTTTCTTATTTCTGTGTTCTCTTTTCTATTGGTGATTATATTTAGTAGGACTTTAAATGTTTTGTCAGGAACGTCAGAAGATAAATAATAGCTTAACACTTTGATTGTTAATTTTTTCAACATTAGATCAGTTTGAGGAGATGTAGCAAGTTCAAATACGACACTTCTTGCGTCAGGTCCAACTTCTGAAAGAATATTAAGGGAATGTTCAACAAGGGGAATTTCTTCAATGTTTTGCTTCTCAGTTTCCCTGATTTTCTTTACAACATATTCTAAGAGAAGTTTTACAAAGCTTATAGAATTCATACCTGAAAGATTTTTTACAATGATTTCACATTCTTCAGGATCTCCATTTTCTAAAACATCAACTATTATTCTCAATGCTTCTTCTCCACGAATTTGAGATAAAGCAAGAACTGCTGCTTTTCTCTCCTCTAGATCTTCTGAGTCCAAAAGAAGGGAAATTTCAGTTATTGCTTCACTTCCAAATCTATTTAGAACATTTCCAGCCCAATAATGTATGTCCGGATTATTTTCTAAGAAAGCCATGATTAAAGGCTTTATAACTTTTTTTCCCATGGAAAATAGAATATCTGCTGCTTTTGCTCTGAGCCCCCATTTGGGGTCTTTAAACCTAGATATGAGGATGGGAATTACTTCGTCAGTTTTAATATTTGAAATTGCAGTTAAAGCGTAATATCTTATTCTTTCATTATCATCTTCCAAGGCTTTACTGAGATAATTTATAGCATCTTTTCCAAGCTTACTTAAGGCTTGGAGTGACCAGTAGACCATATCTTCATCGGCACTTTGAAGTTGCTCAACTAATAAATTAAAAGCTTTCTCACGCTTGAGAATCAAAAGAGTTGCTGCACGTTCACGGATTGTCCAGATTTTATCTTTAAAGGCCTTTATCATAAGCTTTAGACTTTCGGGGGAGTCAATTTCGCTAACAGCTTCAAGAGCGAATAAGCGCATATCTGGATCTTGGGAGTTCATAAGTTTTGCAAGTGTTGGCAGAATTTTTTCTTTGTTTCTTGCAGCAAGAACTTTTAGCCCCCAGTATTTGGCTTCAGATGAGGCTTTTGTGTTGGAGAAAATTTCTTTAATTACTCCATCCACTTCAGGGCTATTTGTAAATTTTAAAATGTCAGCTGCCAGTCTTCTTATCAACCATGAGTCTTCGTCGAAAGCTTTAACAAGAGTTTTAATTGCTTCAAGAGATTTTATCTCTCCAAGTGCAACTATTGCCCACATTTTTTTATTATTGTCTTTTGAAGCTAAAAGGGCTTTGGCAACAGGAAGAAAATTTTCTTTTTTGAAACGAGCAAGAAGCTTTAGTGACCAAAATGCTATATTTTCATCTCCGAGATCGCTCAAATTTTGCTTGAAGGCTTTTTCAAGATAGGGAATAGCCTTTTGAGCGAAGTTTTCTTCAATGATTTGAGCTGCTGTTTGTCTTACTGTCCAAACTTCATCTCCCAGAGCTTTTATTACTGTGGTTAGAGCTACCGGGGACATGTGATTTCCAATTGCTCTTATTATGTGTTCACGTATCTTATAATCTTTTTCTTTGTTGTATAAGTTGGCAAGTTCTTGCGTAGCTTCTGGGGATTTAATATCCCCCAATGTTCTTATTGACCAGTACCTGAGGTCTTCATTATGATCTTTTGCCAAACCTGCTTTTAGATATGCAACTGCTGCTTTACCAAATTTGGAAGTGATTATTTCACTTGCTGTTTTTCTAGCAATCCACATGGGGTGTTTGAATACTAAAATCAGATTTGGGATGGCAATTTCCGGTTTAAAGTTAGCCAGTTCTTTAACTCCTTCTAAAACGACTTCTTTTTCTTCGCTGTTTAATTTCTTTTTTACAATGCTCAGCGACCCCATTTTTATCCCTCGCTATCTTTTAGTTCTCTCCTCTTTTTCCTTTTTTCTACGTTCTTCCTTAGCGACTTCTTTTTTACTTTCAACAGCTTCTTTGATAATATCTTCGACAAATTTTCCAATGTATTCTTCAGAAAATTCGTACTTATATGGAAATTTACTTTTCTTCAGAGTTAACAAGTTGCCAAAACCGTCTTGGAGAACAATTGCATTATCTTTTATTGTTTTGAGACGCCAAAAAGTTCCAATTTTGTCTCCAGGAAAAAACGTTTCTACTTTTCCACTTGCTGCATCTTTTAAAACTACACTAACAGCGCTATAGGGAGTTTTGACAATTTCTAAAATCCAGAACTTCTGCCAAGGTTTGAGTCCAACTTCAGGAGTAGGAACAATTATTCTTAATTTAGGGACAAGTTTTGTTTCGTGAGTAGGTTTTTGTGTTTGAAGACTTTCATCTTCAGCTAGAAGATCCACTAAGCTTTGATGGTCTTCGGCTTTTATCAAGGTGGAGAAGAGAAGAGTAAATAAAATAAACGCTAAACACTTTAAATGTGCTGTTTTTGCCAAATATATTACCTCCCTTTAGCGAACTAGTCAGCTTAATTTAGTGTTATAATTATAACATCAAAATCTAACAATATAGAACAATTGAGGCAAGCAGCTTAGTAGTGGTTTTAGTTAGGAGTGAAACGTTTAATGTTAAGAAGTTCTAGGGTTTTCTTTGCAATGTTTCAGTTTATGGCTTTCTATAGCGTTGAAGATTTGGTTAGTTTGACGGGAACTTCTAAAGTTACAATTTACAAGCAGCTTTCTAACTTGAAGGAGATGGGGTTACTTTTACAGAAATCCTCGCTCTATCTGCCTAATTATTACAGATCAAGTTGTGTGAAATTTAAGCTGGCACTAGATTTGTTGTTTTTAGAGGAGAGTTCTCAAAGTTTGAAAACAAAAAGTGTTGCTGAGAGAGAAGGATATTCAAGAGTAGAGGTTATTGCCTCGTCTGTTTTGCCTTTTGAGAGGGAAGAAAATGTAAAAAAAGGGTTTGATTCTGTCAATAAGTATCATATTACTGTTTCTGAGATACTCCAAATAAGGGAAAAATTGCCCATTGATTTGAGGGAGGTTATTGATTACAGGTTAGAATTTTTGAAAAAATTATACAAACGATAGTGTGGGAGTGATGTGGTTGTGAATTTTAAAGAAGTTGCTGTTTTAAAAATGTTGAATAAAAAACAGATTGAAAAATTATGGGAGACAAAAGAGTTAAAACTCGATTACAAGGTGCCGTGGCGTAACTGTTGGTATTTGACTTTTAAAAAAGGAAGAGAGTTTTACCTTGGGCGTATAAACTACTTGAAGGTTGAAATAAAAAAAAGGGAGGATGATAAGTTTCCTTATTTAGAGGCTGCTTGGATATTGAAAATAAATGAACCGGTTAAGCTTGAAATATCCAAGTTTTCCAAGTTTTTTGAAGAGCTTTCTGACATAGAGTATCTTTCTTTTGAAGAGATGTTGAAAAAGGAGAAGGAAAAGGAACGTAAGATGTCTGATGAAGAAAAGAAAATGTTGATAAGTCGCTATATGGAGCGTATAACAATTGCTTCTGCAAAAGGGAATTTAAATGAAGCTTTTTGGAGCGCGGATAGGTTAATGGATTTTACCTCTTCATCTGCTCTTGCAAGCTTTTACTATGGTATGGTGTTGGAGGCTATGGGAAGATTAGAAGAGGCTATATGCCACTTTTTAAGAGTGATAGAGGAAGATAAGAGAGCTTTATTGGCTTATGTTCACCTGGGATTTTGCTTGGAAAGAAGAGAGATGGTTGATGTAGCAACAAAGTTTTACAAAGAGGCTTTAAAGCTTGCTCCAGATTCGGAGCTTGTTAAGTTTCACCTTGGAAAGGCACTGCTTGAGTTGAAAAGGTATGAGGAAGCTGCTAAATACTTGGAAGAGATAGTAAGCAGTGGAGCAAAGAATGTGGAGATTTTAAATCTTTTAGCTGTGGCTTATGCCTTTAGCAGGCAGGTTGAGAAAGCTTATAAAATTTGGAAGGATATTGTGGATAGTGGAAAAGCTACTCCAGCTGTTATTTTCAATTATGCAAAAGCTTGTTTAAATATTGGTAAGATTGCTGAGGGGTTACGATACCTTGAAAGTTTAAGAGAAGAAGTAGAGGATCCAAATTTCCGTGCGATGGTCGAAGCAGTTATAAAGGAGATAAGTGAGAGTGAGGGGATGAAAAATGCTAAGGGATTGGCTGACTACTTTGAGGGCAAGTTTGGTGTAAGGGTTGAGGGACTCACAGAAGAGGTTAGAAAGCATGTGGATATTGCAGAGTTGGAGAAATTCTTGGAAAAGTATGATTGGGATGATTATGACTTGAAAGTTATACGTTTTGAACCTGAGGAGTCGGATAAGGATTACGAAGTTGAAAATAAAGTTTTGTCTATATACAAGCAGGTATGGGTGCGTTCCAAAAAGTTTGGGCGTAAATTGTCAAATGTATTGAAAAAAGGCATAGAAAAAACACGAGTTGAGGTAAAGGATATGGGGAAGGATACACCAGTTGTCATAGATAGGCGTGATTATACGCAGATGAGTGAAGAAGATTTTAAGCAGATATATGAAGAGCTTATGGAAATGATTTCAGAAGATCCAGAAAATGCATGGTATTACTATCATTTGTCGAGAATCCTTGATATGAACGGGCGAGAGAAAGAGGCCTTTGAATTTATAAATAAAGCTGTAGAATTGGAGCCAGATAACCCCATGTTTTTATACTATAAAGCGCTGTTTTTAGAAAGGCGTGGGGAGCTGAAAGAAGCTTTAGAGTTGCTTCAGAGAGCACTTATAGTGGACGTGGATTCGGAGTTGGAAAGAATTTTCGAAGAGATTGGTTTTAAGAAGTCAGACATATACTTTGCTATGGGAAATATTTTGGTAAGGATGGATAGGATAGAAGAGGCTGTATCAGTTTTGAAAAGAGGACTGGAGATGGATCCCAAAAATCCCATTGCTCACTTTCAATTGGGAGCTTGTCTTGAAATTTTGAAGCGTTACGATGAAGCAAAACAACACCTTATAAATTCAATAGCCATAGATCCGCAATTTGCTTATTCTTACATAAAATTGGGATTGGTTTACTACAGGCAGAAATTGTATGAGGAGGCGATACTGAACTTTGAAAAAGGACTTGCGCTTGCACCTTACATTACAGAAGGGTTGTACTGGTTAGGAGAATTGTATTATGAACTTGGAAATAAAGAGTTGGCGTGGCAACTGTGGACTGCAATTTTGAACAATTCCACTCCAGAGGATCAGTTTTGGAAACTTGCCAAGATGAGAATTGAGGAGTTGGAGGGAAAAGCTGGACCTGAAGGTGAAGGAGATGTGGGTAATAATAGCGGTGGTAAAGGCAAAAAAGGGGCAACTAAAAAATCTGCTTCTAAGAAAAAAAGAGATGAAAATTTAAAAGATAGTGATAAAGAAAGTGGAGACAATGAAAAGAAGTAGTTAAATTAAAGAATGTCTTGAGGGACTTTAGTTATGAAAAGAGTCAAATTTGACAGAATAAAAGGGATCAAGCATTATATTAAGCTTGTTATTTTGTCTTTGTTTGGAGGTTTTGTTTTTGCTGTGTTTTCAAGTTTTCTGGTTGGAGGGCTATTTGTAGTTGCAGGTAAAGTATTTTTAAAAGGAGTTTGGTATGGAGCGGTTGGGACTGCACTGCTATTGTTATTTGCAGGAGTTATGTACTCTGCAAATTTTGTGATGCCCGCAGAAGTTTGGAAAGTTGAGGATTGGAAGTACCGAATGGATGAGTATTACGATTATCTATTCTTGGTTAGGGAACGTAATCTAAAATGGTCAGTTGTTTTTATAACTTCTGGGGTAGGGGCTGCTTTGTTTTTTGCAATTATTGATTGGTACCTAAAAATTCATTGAGGTTTAATAGGAGGGAAATAAGAGTCAACCAGTGAAGAACGGAAAACGGTAAACCACTAGAATAAAGCAGATTGTTCATTTATAAGTCTTCGTCTGTATTTTACAAGGCTGTTGTGAGCAAGGCGAGTAGGTTCAGGAAGACGATACTTTGCTAGTTTAAGAGTAACTTTTATAGCGAATGGTAATTTTACTTTAAAGCCGCTTGAGACAAATATCGGTTTTGTGTTAGTGCGAGTTCTAACTGCTGCTCCGATAACTTCAGTTTCATGAATTAGCATAGATATACTTCCTCTTTTATTGCCAAGTTTAAAGTGCTTACCACACAGGATTTTTTTTGCACATCCTATTGTTGGAATACCTGTGACCATTCCAAGGTGGGTTGCGATTCCAAGTCTTCTTGGATGAGATATTCCATGCCCATCAACTATTAAAAGTTCTATTGGATGGGAAAGTTTTTCAGTGGTTTTTTCAATAACTTTTATCAAAACAGGGAGTTCTCGAAAAGCAAGAAGTGTTGGGATATATGGGATGTTAACTTCAGTTTCTTCTACTGTGATGAGCTCAGACTTTAGTGTCTGAGTGTTTAAAATCACTACACTTGCAATTGCTGTGGTAGGGGTTTTGTAGGGATTTAAGAATGTTACATCACATCCTGCAACAAGCTGTGGAAATGATTTGAATTTAATTGGTTCGGTTTTGAGTAAAACCTTGCGTAAATTTTTTTGCAGCTCTACAGCATTTTTGTAGGAAAAATTTTCAATTACTTCAAATGTTTTTTTCTTTATATCCTTCATATACTGCTTACCTACCGATTTGATTGGTTGTTTAATGGTGCGTTTGTTTTGAGAAGGTAATAGACTTTTGCTTTGTGAAGACCAAGCTCCTTCGCTTTTTTTTCAAGAAATATGGGATTTTTAAGTTGTTCAATTTTAACTTTTAGATCTTTTAGTTGTAAAGATAGCTTTGCAGTATTGTTCTTGAGCTTCGCAATTTCACTTTTTAGTGTTATGAGCTTTACTTGGAGCCATACACGTCCCATCAGTATTGTGGCAAAGACAAATATGAGTAAGATAAATCTAAAGACTAATTGCCTGTCCAAGCGAGAGGATTTTGAAGTGCTCCTCAACTTTTATCACTCCCTGAAACTGCTATTCCTCAGCTATCTTTTCGGCTATACGTAAAGTTGCACTACGTGCCCGTGGATTTATCTCTATCTCTTCTTCGGTAGGTTTGAGCTTTGCTATAAATTTTACAGTTTTTTTTCGATTACACGTGCATATTGGTTGTTTTGGGGGGCAAACACAACCTCTTGCAAATTCTTTTAGAGTATCTTTTACGATTTTATCCTCAGCACTATGAAAAGTTATAATAGCAATACGTCCACCAACCCTTAATGAAGATATTGCTCTTTTTAAACCTTCTCTCAACTCGGAAAATTCGTTGTTAACGGCAATTCTTATAGCTTGAAATACGGGGGCAACCACATTTTTACGGAATTTCTTATTTTTGAAAGTGCGTGCGAATGCACGCTTTACTATCTTGGCTAGTTCTGTTGTTGTTTTGATAGGAGCGATTTCTCTGGCTTTGACAATTGCGCGAGCAATTCTCGTTGGAATGTTTACTCCTCCTTCTTTTAGAATTTTAACGAGTTCAGCAAAACTTGAACCATTCACTATGTCATAGGCTGTAATAAAAGTGCCGTGTTGATCAAAGCGCATATCCAGAGGTCCTTCTTTATCGTAAGAAAAACCGCGCTCTGGGTTGTCAACGTGTGGGCTTGAGATTCCAAGGTCGAACAAAATGCCATCTACTTTTTCTATTCTGAGCTCCTTGAGTATGTCGTGAAGGTTTAAGTATGAGGTATGAACAATAAAAACGCGTGCATCATTAACATTTTCCTTAAAAATTTTTACCATTTCCGCATCTTTTTCAAGGGCAATGATTTTACCGTTTTTTAGTTTTGAGAGAAGTGTTAATGTATGTCCGCCAGTGCCAGCAGTGGCATCCACATAAACGCCGTCTTCATTGATAAGTAAAAATTTGAGTACTTCTCTTGGCATAACTGGAATGTGGATTTTACTTTTCATATATGTTATCTTTTCAATGATTGTTTTAATATCACCGAACTGTTCTGAATTTTTATTTGATTTTTCCACCTAAGTCCCCCCTATGGATTTACCACAATTTTTTCAAGAATCCGTAGCAGCCTTTTATTATTTCACTCGCTGTATATATAGAACCAGTGACAGCTATTTTTTTATTATTTTTAACTGCTTTGATGATATCGTCCAATTCTACGCAGTTGGCTTCAATTGAAAATTCAGCTTTAATTAAGTTTTGCAATTTATTAGAGGAAATTGCTCTTGGATGATTAGAACTTGTAACCCACAGTTTTACTTGAGGATGAGAAGTTAAAAATACGCTTATCTGTTTTAAAA
>Ga0256838_1000678_pt1 | contig 19167 bp, 16 predicted proteins | sample 4571419metaG_FD_185978 | JGI IMG/M metagenome (GOLD analysis project Ga0256838, IMG submission 185978) | Hydrothermal vent microbial communities from Guaymas Basin, Mexico - 4571-419 | ecosystem: Environmental > Aquatic > Marine > Hydrothermal vents | place: Mexico: Guaymas Basin | collected...
ATGACAACCCTTATCTTTTTGTAAAGTTTTAAACATATAAAAAATATTTCCAACTATATCCTGATGCATTTTACTAGCTCCACTCATCATATATATATGACCAAATATAAGCTCATACCTCTCTTTATCGGGAGTTGTGGCATCTATATCCAAATAATCTTCATAATTATAATTTTCTAATTCAACTGCACCCATTTTATCCTCTCTAACAAATCACAACTGATTTTATCTCAGTCATCTCTTCTATGGCAAATCTAGGACCTTCTCTTCCAACACCACTAAGTTTTACCCCACCATAAGGTTGTATATCAAATCTTAGAGTTGGCATATCGTTTATAACAATCCCACCAGCATCTAACTCTTCTATAGCTCTTTGAGTAAGTTTTAAATCATTTGTAAATACTGAAAACTGAAGTCCATAAGGGGAGTTATTCATACGAGGAAGTGCATCATCAAATCCATCCACTTTAACAAGTGAAACAATAGGTGCAAAAACCTCTTCACACACTATCGCCATATCATCTCTTACATCAGCCATCACACACGGATAAAACATCCTACCATCTGCTTTTGGCTCAAGCAGGGCTTTTGCACCCTCATCTATGGCACTTTTTACCCAACCCATAGCACGAGTTATAGCATCATCATCTATAAGTGGACCCATAAAAGTATCATCATCATAAGGGCTACCAACTTTTAGCTTTTTAGTTTCTTCTGCCATCTTCTTTGCAAACTCATCATATACACTTGCATCTACATAGATTCTTTGTAAGCTTATACAAACTTGTCCAGAGTTTACAAATGCACCTAATGCACATTTTTGAGATGCTAAGTCTAAATCTGCACTTTTATCTATATAAGTCGCTGCATTTCCACCAAGTTCGAGTCCAACCTTTTTTATACCAGCATTTTTTGTGATAATATTTCCAACTGGAACACTTCCAGTAAAGCTTATAACACGAGGTATATCGCTAGTGATAAGTGCCGAGCCAACCTCTGCATCCCCATAAACAACACTTAGTGCATCTTTTATGGCAAACTCACTCTCTATAAAAAGTTTTGCAAACTTATATGCTGTTAGTGGTGCTTCTGGAGTTGGCTTTAGCACTACTGTATTTCCAGCTACAAGTGCAGGAGCAAGTTTATGAGCAACAAGATTTAGTGGAAAGTTAAAAGGTGTTATAGCCACAACTACACCAACAGGAACACGAGAAAAATAAGCTAATGTTTTTTTACCACTGTTCATAGCATCTGTATTTATAGTTTCTCCGTGCATTGTTCTCATAGTCTCAGCACTTAGAGTTATAGTTTCTATAGCTCTTTGAACCTCAACCCTTGCAAAAGTTATGGGTTTGCCAACCTCATCAGTTATAGTTTTTGCTATATCTTCTTGATTTTCTTTTAGTTTTTTTGCAACATCCAAAAGCCAGTTACATCTTTGAGAAAGTGTTGATTTTTTAGCATCTTTTGAGGCATTTTGAGCAATAGAAAGTGCTTTTTTAGCATCATCTTCACTACATATAGGAGCAGTTGAAACAACATCCCCACTATATGGACTTTTTCTTTTTGTTAAAGTTTCACTACTAATTTCACTTGAACCAAAAAATATATTTGCTTGCATAAAAACTCTCTTTATTTTAATATAACTATACTTTAACAATAAATTCTTTAAAGTAAACAAAATTCGATAAACTATTTAATTAAAAAATATATAATAAAACTTGCAATTTATAAATAAATATTATTTATAAAACTATAATTATTATAAGGAAAACAAATGAATAAAACTGTTATGAGTATAACATCAGCTTTATTAACAAGCTCAATCTCACTTTTAGCTAGTTCTCACTGGGGATATACTGGACATAATGCTCCTCAAAACTGGGGAAATATCTCTCCAAAATATGCTATATGTTCAACAGGAAAAAACCAATCTCCTATCAACATCACTTCATCTTTTGAAACAAATTTGGAAGCTATAGACTTTAACTATGCTACAGCTGGTAAAGAGATACTTAACAATGGACATACTGTTCAAGTAAATGTAAAAGATGGTAACTCAATCACAATAGATGGTGTAAAATATAAACTTTTACAAGTTCACTTTCATACGCCAAGTGAAAATAACATAGATGGGAACTCTTTCCCTTTAGAAGCTCACTTTGTTCATATCGATAAAGATGGTAACTTAGCTGTTGTAGCTGTTATGTTTAAAGATGGTAAAGAGAATGCTCAATTAGCAAAACTTTGGAAAGATATGCCTATGAAAGTTGGAGAAAAACATCCACTTGTAGCTGAACTTCAAGATATAAATAAACTTTTACCTGAAAATAAAGATTATTATAGATTTAATGGTTCTTTAACTACTCCACCATGTTCTGAGGGTGTAAAATGGATGGTATTATCAACTCCACTTACAATATCAAAAGAACAAGTTGAGAAATTTTCACATGCTGTTCACGGAACAAATAACCGTCCAGTTCAAGAGATAAATGCAAGAATTATCTTAAAATAGATTGTGAAAAAATTAACAAAAGAGGGAAAACTTATACATAAGGATTTCTTCTCTTGCTTGATGAAGTTGAATCAGACAAAGAGAATTAATACTCCGAGTCTAAATCAACTTTTTTCTTCATCTCTTCATCTATAATCTTAACTTGATTACGACCATGACTTTTTGCATAATACATCGCAATATCTGCATATTTTATAACTTTCCAAAAACTATCGCTATCTGTTGGATACATTGCTCCGCCTATACTTATAGTTTTAGAAAAAGATTCACCATTTCCTGCTTTTATCTTCTTTTTAGAAAAAGCTATACGGATATTGTTTGCTATAGTTTCTAAATATTCTGCATTACAATTATAAAGCACAATTATAAATTCTTCTCCTCCATAACGGATAACAAGGTCAGAATCTCTAGTATTCTCTTTTAATGTGGATGCTATAACCCTTAAAGTTTCATCTCCAACATCATGCCCATAAGTATCGTTAATCATTTTAAAATGATCAATATCTGCCATTAAAACACCATAAGAGATATTTGATCTTTGTTGCTCTTTTGATATTCTAGCTATATTTTCTTCTAAAAATTTACGGTTATAAAGACCTGTAAGGGTATCTGTTCTTGCTGATTTTTCTAAAACTTCAGTCATCTTTTTACTAACTATTTCAGGTTTTGCAGCATCTATATAATCTTGTATAAGCGGTATCTGTTTATATACCTCTTTTACTTCTTCCTCTCCTGATACTATAATGGAAAGAACAATATTCAATTCATTTGATATAGTATAAGGGATACAAATATAACTATATTTATCGGAAGGCTCAATAACTCTCTTACATAAATCTTTATAATTACAAGAATCAACAGTTGAGCTTGTTCTATCTGCTCTACAACCAGCATCTATATCACAAATAAGCTCTTTTCCTATGTAAACAACATTTACTGTTTTGTTTACTGTGTCCATCTCAAAAATATTAAAATTATTAAGATTAAATTCATTATGCAATATTTTTACTAAGCGATTATATACTTCATCTAAATACTCATCATGCTCTATCGCTTGACGGAAAAGATAGATGTTAGAAAGTCTTGTAACTGTATTTTTCACTTCAATAAGTGGGTCAGAATCTTTTATGGCATTGTTTGCTAAAAATATCTGCACTTTTTCATCTATCTCACTTAAAGTATTTTGAAGTTTAATTAAAAGTGTATTTATCCATTGAGCAACCTCTTTTGCCTCACCTGTTATAGAGGCATCTTCTATCCTATAAGAATAATCACCCTTTTCAGCTTGACTCATAACATCTTTTATGGCATCAAATATAGACACATAAGGTCTTACAAGATTACTAAAAAATATATTGATAAAAACAATAAGAAAAAAAGCTATTATAGAAGTGTACATTATTATATTTAAACTTGTGGTTTTTATATCGTTCATATCTATCTCTAGTGTTATCGCACCAAGAGTATCTCCAACATTAACATCATGACATTGTAAACAGTTTATAGAACCTATCTCTTCAGCTTTATAAGGTATAGTAACTCTGTAGGTAGCATCTGAAAAAAGGTTATCTTGATACATAACTTTTTCAACACCAGTATTTAAAACTTCTGAATCAATCTTATCTCTGGGCTGTTCATTGTTATTTCCATCTCCATACTGTTTTTTTATAGCTTCACCACGGATAAACCATAAGTTTTTGGTATCTTTCATATCTTCTATCTGAGAAATAAAATCCTCTCTTTTATCCATAGTTCCATGTAGCATCTGTGTAGTAAGTCCCATTTTAACGATATCAGCTGCCATTCTAGCTTTTGAATGAGCTTCTTTTATACTCATAGTTTTCATGCTATAACTAAACATACCTATCATCATAACAAGCATAGCCAACATAACGGCACTAAGCCTTATTGAAATCTTTTTTCTACTTTTCAAAATACCATCCCTATTAAAAATGCTAGTATTATACTTAATATTATTTAATAATTATTTTAATTTATATAAAAATTAATTAATTCTACTTTTATATAGTAATATTTTCCAAAATAGATATATTATTGTTAACTACCAAAACAGCATCGTACTCAAAATCACCATTATAACTATTTTTCTTAAGATAAACTTCACCTGTTTTGATAAGTTTTGCTAATTTTGATTTTGTTATATTTTGGATAGCTTTTTCATAATCATCACCACTTTTCACTTCAACAAAGTGTAAAACTTCATCTTTAATAGCAATAATATCAATCTCCCCAAAACGGGAGTAAAAGTTTCTATCAATAATGTTAAATCCATTATCAAAAAGAAATTCACAAGCTTTATCTTCTGCTAAATTACCTTTTGCTCGGCTCATATTTTTATCTCACTATAGTTTTTTTGCATTTTGTATAGTTTTATTTCTTACAAGTATAGTAATCTGATTATTTACTATTCTTTCTCTTGAATATAAAATGGCTACTAAAAGTAATAATACAGTAGTTGATATATACAAGATAAGATCAACTCCTCTACCTATACCAAAAAAACTAGCAACACTATCAGATAGATTTGGAAATATAATAAAAAAACTACCAATTATAAATAAAAATATTGAAACTAGTTTTCCTATATTTTTCAATTTATTTGAATATGCTAATAACAAGAGTGATAGAGCGATTAAAACTATTAAAATAATCTTTACAATAATCATGAACTTATCCTATTAAAAAAAATTTCTAAAAGTATGTTTATGATGTTAGAAACTTTTTGACCTTTTTGCACTGTATAATCATTATATACTACAGTACATGGAACCTCTTTGTATGTAAGATTATACTTTTGTATCATCTCAATTATCTCTGAGGCATGAGACATTCTGTTTTGAGTTATATTAAAATTTTGATTTGAAATATCTATAATTCTAAAACCATTATGTGAATCAGTTAGCTTTATACCTGTTGTAAGCATAGTGAAAAATATAGATAATTTTAGAAGAATTCTTTTAGTTTTTGACATATTTATAGTGTTGCCTAAAAATCTTGAACCTAATACTATGTCACAGTTATACTTTTTAATGGTCTTTTCAAACAGTTCTATCTCATTTGGATTATGTTGCCCATCACTATCTATTGTAACTGCATACTTTAAATTTAATGTTCTAGCAAAAACTATCCCTGTTTGAAGGGCTGCACCTTGACCTAAGTTTAATTCATGTGTAAGTAGGTATATTCCACTTAAATCATTTAATATCTTAGAACTAGCATCTGTTGAAGCATCATCAACAGCTATTATAGTATCATTTGGTCTGGTTTTTTTTAAATTTGTAAAAAATTCTTTTACTATATGTTCTTCATTATATATGGGAACTACTATGGCTATATCACTACTCATCTTATAACCTTTTTAATATTTTTTTTATTTTATTGTGTGGTTTTGATGTACAAAATGTTGCAAGAAAATAATCAAAATTTATCTTCATCTTACTATATAAGTAGATTGATAGATTTTCATCTAACAATTCATAAGGGTGGATATATATTACAGGTTTTTTAGCATTTTTTAGCATTTTAGTAAATAGATGATTTAATATTGGCATCGGTAAAACTCTTAGATAAAATCCACCACTAAAAGGTAATATAAGTTTTGGGATAGGTATCTCAACTATAAAATCATCTTTAAGTTCTACTTTAAAAGGCTCTTTTTTATCTTCTGAATTTCCATACATATATGTTTTAAATGGGAAGTATGATGATGAGTATTTATAACCTGCTTCTAATAGCTCTTGATAATATTTTTTATCATTTGGCAATGACCAACTAGGGCTTCTATAGCCATTAACTTCACTTGAAATTGTATCTTCTAGTATTTTTTTAGCATCATTTATAGAGTTTATCCAATCTTTGAAATTCTCTTTATAAATTAGGTTGTGTTTATACCCATGAGATGCTATTTCATGCCCAGCATTGTAGATTTTTTGAACAATATGTGGGTATTTTAAACAGAATGTTCCTAGAACAAATATAGTTGATTTTACTTGAAATTCTTCACATAACATTAACCATTTATCAATTATACATTCATAGTTTATATTATAATCTTTAATTTTGATAAGATTGAAATTAGCATCTTCTAATTCTTCTAAATCTAGTGTTAACCATATTTTATGATTTTTATAGTTGTCAGGTAGTTTAGAGTCTATATCCATCTTTAAAACCTTTTAAATCTTTACTTATTATAACAAAATAACCACCAATTATAGATGGTATGATTTGTATAATATGAAGTAATATAGCTGTAGCAACTGCTTTTTCATATACTATACCATAGCTAGTTAGCATATATATAACAGCTAAATGAAATGTTCCAACCCCTGCTGGGGCGATAGGTATAGCCATACCAATAGCAGAAGCAAGATATACTAAAAAATATTGAGTTATACTAAGATCAAAATTTACTACATATTTTAAAAAGACAATAAAAAAACTAGCATTAATAAACCATACTAAACTGGTGTAAAATGATGCACTAAAAAATATACTAAGAGTTAAAGTTTTTGATATAGTTATAATTATTTTTTTTATATAAATTTTTAAGAATCGAGATGGTATATATCTTAAGAGATAAAAAATAAATTCCTTTTTTTGTTTTATAAGATAAAAAAATAGAGTTAAAAATATGATAAATATCATTGGTAAGTAGTATGAATATGCATTATCTGACACTAAAAGTCCTATCCCAAAAATAGTGGCTAAAGCTATAAATAAAACATCAAAACTTCTATCAAGAGTAAATATAGCAAAAGAATTATTATACGGTATCTTAAAAAATTTCTTTAGAAAAAAAAGTCTTGATAACTCACCGAGTCTGCCAGGAAGGATTATATTTAAAAGTGAAGCAAGAAAGTATGCTTGTAAAGATGCTTTAAAAGAACAACTATTTTTAGATATTATCATCCATCTATAAGACATAAAAACATCACTCAAAACAGAGTATATGATGATTAAAATTACATATATATAGTTTATTTGCTCAAACTCTTTATAGATAAGTGTTAAATCTATGTTGTAAAATATATATAAAAATATACAAAATGGGATAATAAGTTTTACAAATGTGTTGATGTTAATACTCCGCTAGGTATCTTACAATTATATTACCAAGTTTATTTGCTATTTTAAAAGGTATATATCTCCATAGCATAGATGCAAATTTATATTTTGAATAGATATCTTTACCTTTATTCATATTTGTTATTAGATCTATTTTAATTGGTATTGCACCAAATTTCTTTTTAAAAGTATATGTACCAGATAGATAACCTGACCTACCAAAATCAAAAATAGTTTTTTTCTTTTGAATAGATGCTACTTTGATAGCTTCTGAAAATAGATAATAACCAGCTTTAGATGATGAATAGTTATTATCTCTTCCAACCCATCCTGACCAAGCTATATTATCATCATAAAGTATGCAAGTTGTATATATTGGTTTTTCATCTTTATAGCAGATAAAAAAATCAACATCATCTTTTAAAACATGAGCCAAATCATTAAAAAACTCTATAGCATAAGCAGGACTTCCAAGTGTGTGCATAGATTTGGAATATAGAGTATAAAAATCAACTATTAGTTTTTTATCATTACCTTTTTTTAGTGTCAAGTTTTCTTTATATGATTTTCTTATGTATGTTCTACATCTTGATTCTATATGGTTTTGCATAATATATTCAAAATTATGAGAAGATATATCCAACCTCATAGTTACAGTATCATTTTGTTTAAACTCTTTATAATTTGGGTTTAAAACTTTTACTATGTATTTAAAATTTTTAGTTTCTTTCAGTAGAGTTTGAACATCTTTATACTCTATATCTGTATAACTTAAAATTGGTAGGTAAGATATAGTTGAAGTAAATTCTAAAAAAGATGGAACTATATGAAACTTATGATACTTGTTGTAGTAAAAATACTCTAACACTACAATTTCAAATCTTTCTATAAATTTTTTGCTAAATGGTTGGTTGAGATTCAAAATTTAACCTTTGTAATCTTTGTTGTATAGATTGTGAAGCCTCATTAAAAGCATCAATTATTGTTGCTCCAAATGCTTTAGAAGACATCTTTTTAACTTCCTCTTGAGCTTCTTCAAATGATAAGCCTTTTTTATACTCTCTATCACCTATCATACCTATAAAAGTCTCAGCAAATGCAAGTATTTGAGCTTCTATAGGGATATCATTTCCTACTAGTCCATAAGGATAACCATTTCCATCATATCTTTCATGATGATATTTGATAATCACAGATATAGGGTATTTACTCGAGATTGGGTGTACAATTATTTCTCCTATTATTGGATGATATTTAATTATATCAAAATCATCATCTTGAAGTATATCTTTAGAGTTTATAAGTGTACTTATATCTCCAGCCATTCCTATATCGTGTATAGAAGCTGCCATCTCTATATTTTTGATTTTATCTTGCCCTAAAAATAACTTTTTAGATACTTGTGAAGCAACTATAGATACTTTTTTTGAATGATTTTTATAAAAAATATTTTCATCTTCAATATTTATAGTCGTAGATTGTAAAAAGTTTAAGTATGTATCTATAATTTTGCTGTCTTCTGTTAAAGTTAAAAGTAAAGTACCAGAGAGTTCTAAAAAAGCACCGATACTACTTATCTGTTTTGAGCTAAGTTTATCTTTTCCATACACTTCTAGTTTATAAGGTGTATTTCTAATATAAAAAAGTTTTTTAACATCATCTTTATCAACAATAGTACCTAACTTTATCTCTTTTGTATCTGAGTATATTCTAACTCCATCAACTTTTGATACTTTTATAATAAGCGATAACATAAATTTTAAGAAACTATCATGACCTAATTGAGCACCATGAATATGTTCTGAAATTATTTTTGAATGGTTTTGTATTTGCTGGTCTATATTTGTTGTATCAGCTTTTTTTAATACATTATAATACTGTAGAATCATCTCTATAAATCCTGCATACTCATTTAAATCAATTGTTTTTAAAGAGTAAAATCTTAATAGAAATTTTTGATTATTACTAATATAGTTATAAACTCTATATCTACCTGTTGGTTTATCTCTTTTTCTAGTAGAGTCTTTTAATTTTAATGGTACAAAAATAGTTTGTTCATCATCTGTAGTATCTTTATTTAATAGTAAAAAACTATTTCCTCTTTTTTCATAAAAAGCAGCATATTTTGCACCTATTTCATCTTTGTAAGATAATATATATTCTTCAACTTCTTCAAGATTATCTATTCTTCCTAAGTCTTCAAAAAAAATATTTTGTGATTTAAAAATTGAGTTTTGAATATGTTTATTTTTTGTACTATAAAGTATATAAGATACAAAAGCCACTATTAAGATTAATGGAAATATACCTATGCTATTATCTATATTATCCAAAAAAAGATTTAAATTATATTTTATAATCTCTGGTAGTTCATAGTTTAAATAATACCTTATATCTTCAATCATCTCTTTCTTTTCTTTTCTTTTGTTTAGCTATATCATTTAATTTTTTTATATATTTTGAATTATCTATTTTATATACAATAACATCCCCACCATTATACCAAGTTTCTAAATTATTATGTGTAGAGTTATAAATACAAATCCACTCTTTAATGTTATCAGACATATCATTTTTCCATCTTAGCCACCAATCTCCAGAACCCTGATAGCTATTTGCAATATGTTCTTGAATAATAAAAATAGTTTCAGTAGGTATCTTAAGGTATTCATCTCTAGGATCATAATTAAAGATAAAAGTGTTGGTACCAACATGAAAACCTTTTCCAAGCACTTTAGAATATGCTTGATTATCAGCAATTATTGTCCAAGTAAATGCTTGATAATTAGTCTCAATATCATATATAATATATGAAGATTCTGCATATTCTATATCTGTTATTTTTTGCCAAAATATCTCTTTATTATGCCATTTTGGAGTACTAAGGATAATCAACAATAACACAAAAGCAAATATATATGGAATTTTCTTTTCATAAGTTTTTTTTGTAAAAAATCTAATAGGTTTAATAAATATAGCATAAAAAACAATACCACTAATCAATGAAAATGATAAAAGTAAATAAGTGATGCCCCTTTGAAAAAAAACTAAAGATGGAAAACCAAAATTATTTGCAAAAAATATAACCATTGTTATTATGGGGACATAAGCAAAAGAGTTTAGTAGAAACTTTTTCTTAGAAAAAAATGAGTACAGTAAAAATAAAATACTAACTATTATAAATATTATTTGTATATCTGTATGTAATATCAATTCTATTGTATTATCATCTTCTATAATATTCTCTGTATTTTGTTTTGTCGATAGGAGTTCGTCTAGTATAGGCATAGCAGCACCAACATCTTCTGGTAAGCCATATTTTATCATGGCGAACATCCATAAATTACCTAAAAAAGAGGCACCTAAAATACTAAGTAAACCTTTTTTAAAAAGTTTTAATGAAAGTTTTTGATAGATGATGGAGTTAAAAAGGATTAAGATGCTTATGGGTATAAGAAAAACAACAGAGCCTCCATGAAATGTAAAAGCTAAAAAAAGAGTGAGTGAATAAAGTACTAAATATCTATTTTGATTAGTTTCTAATGTTTTTATAAAAAAGTATATATATGGTAGAAACATCATAGATGCTAACTCATAAGCTAAACCACTTGAGTGTCTCCAAAAGAGATCAAAGTCTGAGACTCTATCTTCAAATCTTGGTATATCAATCTCTGGTATATTATAAATGGACAAATTAAAAAAGTTTATAATTTCTGGTGAAGCAACTTTTATTAAAATACCTGTAAATATATGATTTATAGGTGACATAAAAATCATTGAGAAAGATAAAACACTAAAAAGAGCACTATAATTTGAATTGGTAATTTTATATACTACATAATAGATGCCAAAAAGTAAAAATAAAACACTAAAGAAGGGGTATATATTAAAAATAACAAGTGAGTTTATATTTGAAATAGATTTCAAAAAAAACACTAGAGTAGCTTGTCCATACATATCAGCACCGAAAGTTTTCCCATCTGCCCAAAATATACCTTTACTCATAAAACCTACCCACTCAATAAATTGTGCTATATCTGGTAGAGCATCACTTAATGTATAAAGACCTCTAATAGCAAATAGATAAGCAGAATAAAAAAATACAGTAAAAAATATAATGTACTTTAGAAGTTTAACTATAGTTATATTATTGAAAAAATTATTTATATACTCTTTTATTTGTTCTATTTTATCTTCATATATTATGCTTTGAAACTCTACAAAATCTAATACTTTGCAATAGATTGATACTTTTGTAGATTCAATATAAATTGATAAACTTTGTTTATAAAAGTATTTAATAAACATTAATTTTGTAATTAGCAAAGAGATGATAAATATAGGAATAGAATATATTTTTAATTCTAATAATAATGGAATTATAAATAATACATAAGAAAGCATATACAAAATATTGAACATTATTTTATCAGATAAATTTTTTATATGCTCTTGAGGGAAGATTTTCTGAGGAAGAATATAAAATACAAAGTATATAAATATAGCAAGTACAAATAAAGCAACAATATTTATAGAAAATATCTTATTTAATATATCTACATTTACCATTTGTAATAATTATTTCTTATCTAGTCCATAGTACAGTAAATTCCATCTAAATAACTCACCATCATAATATCTAGTAGTAAAATCTAAAGGCAGTAAAGAGATAACTTTACCTTTTCCATACTTAATTTGAGAAGCTAAAATATCCCCTTTTTTATCTTTAACAAGTACACCACTATTAAATACAAAATAATTTTGTGCAAATTTATCTATTTTTAAAGATAATGTATCTAAATGTTCAAAACCTTTTTGATTAATTAAATTTTTAAATACTATGTTATGCATATCAATTTTAACTAAATCTATTTTTTTTGCTCTAAAATGTAATGTTTTTATACTTTCACCTAAAAAGCTTAAGTTTTTTGATTTCTTATAAAGTTTTTTTAATATTTTTCTATCACTTCTTTTTATATCAGTAGTGTAGTTTTCATACCCAGTAGCAAATATACCAGATTCCATCCATAATACACCACCTTGTTTAATCCACCATTTTAAAATCTCTCTTTCTTTTGAAGACATATTGTAGGAGTAGCATATATTTTCAAAAAGATCATTAGACACTCGTTTAAAATTTTCTACCCAAATTGGTTGAATATATATAAAATCATATAAAAAAGGGTTACTAAGTAGTTTAAAGAAGTTTACATCAGGGAGAAAGGCTGATTTATATCTATAAGGTATTTTATCGTAAAAGTTATCATTAAACTTTCCTTTAAAATCAATATTATATGATAAAGAGATAAAAGGAAAACTACCCAAAAGTTCTCTACCTATAGTTTCATCTTTTAAGTATTCACTTGGATAACTATTATAAATTATTGGTGCATAATTAGGTGAGAGCAGTCTATCATCTAAAATACTTATAGTTTTATCTGATGTATAACAACCAGTAAATAGAATTGTAAATATAAATAAAAATAAAAAATAGCAATACTTACTTTTCATAAATACCTTTTAATAAAATATTATTTATGCTTAAAAGCAAAAATAGTTCCATTTTAAAAATAAGCAGAGTAATAGTAATAGTCAAGATTATTTATAATTTTTTTTAAACCTTTATTTGAAAAGTACCAAAATACAACAGCTCCAGCTAAAAGCCCTATTACTGTATATTCATAACCTAAAAGCCTACTTAATATTAATCCAGTCAATACATTTACTATCACACCATAGAATATAGCAGTTGTAGCATATCTTTCTCTTGAAAATGAAAAAATCAATAGAACATTCATTAAAGCTTTTACTAAAAATAGGTATGCTAGTGAAGCAACTCCAAACAGTGTAGGAATAGGTTGGATAAGCATATTGCTTAAGCTTTCATTATTAAAAATAATAGATAGATAATATATAATAAAAAAGGATAAAAATACTACAATTACTGCAACGATTAAAAAAATTATATTAAATTTATTTATATAGTTTATAATCATTTTATTGTAACTATCCACTTCATTATATTTGTAATCTTTAGTTGCTCTATTGATTCTAATAAGAACTTCTGAGATACTGACTTCTGTAACTCCAACCATAAATACAAGTGATATCAAAGCCCAATCCAGTCCAAGTTCATAATTGATGTTAAACCATATTATATATGGGTTATTTTCATAATCTGCACTCCATGCTATATATCTATCTGCAACTAAAAAGCTAAAATAAAAAAATCCATATAAGAAAAAAGGTAAAAGAGTATGAAACAATACCACTGTTTTTGGAAGAATTGCATCTTCTGCTTCAGGATTAAACTGTTCAAGTTTATTTAGTTTTATATTTGAATATATATATATAATTATATTTAATATACCTAAACCAATAATCTGAGATATCACTAACTCAAATTCAAGAAGCCTATATAGTACAAAAACTAAAATAACACCACCTAAAGTAAAAGATACAATATCAATGAAGTCTTCTAATGCATAATAGATAGAAAAGCTTAGATAAAGTACAGATAACATTATATAAAAAGAGATAGCTAGTAAATACATATCTAAGGGGAAAAATCCAAATAAAAGATGTGTAACACTAAGTAATATAGCTACAAAAAAGATAATTTTAAAACCAAAGATATATAGTTTTTTAATGATTTTTGCAGCAAGCATATGTTGTTCTACCTTTATATAATATATCCCTTGCCTACCTATAATCTGTGCTATACCACCAGTAACCATAAGTGCTGTAAAAGAACCTATAGCAATTCCTGTTGCATCTGCTACACTTATCTCCGTGCTAGACCATAGAGAATAACCTATAAATATAGTTGCTGTTATTTGTATCAACATAGGTAGTGCAAAAGCAAGACCTTTTATATAGTTTTTAGTTATTCTTGGAACTATAGGTATAATCTCTTCTACTGATATAGGTTTTTCATCATAATCAAAATGTTCTATAAAAACTTCTAATTTTTTTGCTAGTTCAAATAAGTTCTCACTGTTGTATTCATTTTTAGCATCTATATCTCTTAGTCCATAAGTTTCAAGTAGTGCTGTTATCTCCCAATGATTAAAAGGTTTCCCTTTTTCAAAGATGATGTTTTTATAAAGTTCTTTATATCTTTTTTGTTCTGTCATAAGTTTTAGGGTTTTCTTTATTGTATTGTTCAAAAAGTTCTTCATAGCAATCACGATAGTTATCAATCATATCTATTATCGTAAAACCATTTAGCACCCTTTGTCTTGCTTGAATCTCCATCTCTCTATAAGATTCTAAGTTATTTAATATATCTATAGTGTAATCTGCAAACTCTCTATATGCTTTAGGTTTTGCAACAAAACCATAGCCTTCTAAAACCTCAGTAGTTCCACCAACATCTGAAGATACAACAATTTTCTCACATGACATTGCTTCAATAACAACAAATGGAAAAGCCTCAGATATACTAGTTAGCATCACCACATCACCTTGATTAAATGCCCATGCAGGGTTGTTTGTAACCCCTTCAAATGAAAAGTTATTTTCAATTTCCAACTTTTTTACTAAATTTTCACATTTTTTATAGTAAGTTGCATCTACGGTATTACCAAATAGTTTAAACATAACATCTGGAATCTCTTTTGATACTAATTTACAAGTATGTATATATGTTTCTATATCTTTTAACTGGTCTATCCTAGCTAGCATCACAACCGTTGGTCTATCATCTTTTGTTTGTCTTTTCATGGGTTTAAAAACATCAGTATCTATACCATTGTAAATGGTTCTTAGTTGCTCATCTTTTGCTCCCCATTGTACTTCCCACCTCTTATTATAATCACAAACAGGTGATATAATATCTGCATATACATAGTTTAGTTTTGATACTAAAGTTATAAGTCCCATTAAAAACTCTTTAGTTCTATATGGAACTAACTCCCTTGAACTAAATAGATACTGCTCCCTTATGTATATACCGTGTTCAGTTAGTAAAAATTTTGAACCAAACTTTTTTTTAGCTAATATACAAGGAAGACCACAAAATGCAGCAGCTGAAGAGTGATATATCTCTGCTTCTTTTATAGGGGCAAGAAGGGTTATAAAAAATCTATATAAAAATCGTAACCCTTCTACTAAATCCAAAACAGTCGGTATATTATCTTCACAATCTTTATATATTAAACCCATTTTAGTTTTGTAAGCTTCCCAAATCTCTTGTGAAGTAAAAATCTCATGATAGTCATGGTTGTTAAAATAATCGTGAAAATTAACTAAAACATCACCAAGATATTCAAAGTCATCTTTTATACCATAGATATAGTCTATAATTATGTTTAAAATAGGGATAAATTTTTTTTGAGATATTTCATCTCTTGATCTAATTTTTTCTTTATAAACAACAGAAAAAGCTGTCTCTTTTGTAAATTCTGATGGATCTAAAATACCCCAAAGTGGTACAGTTATCATATCTACTACATTTTTAGGTAATGGAAATTTTATCTTTAAAAATGGATTCATTTTTATAGGTAACAAAGTAAAATCTATCTCAGGAAGTTCACCTATTAGAACATGTGTCCAAGTGCTTACTCCTCCCGTTACATAAGGGTATGTACCCTCTGATGTTAAAACAACACGAATTCTATTCTCCAAAAATTTCATCCCCACTTATAAGAGCTGTTTCTATAAAGATTTTTCTTATATTTATACTATTTATCAATCTCTCATTTTCATTTTCAAGTCGTTTTGATAATTCTAGTGAATAATCTTTATAACTTCCCACTCCTGAAATATATCTATTTTTAAAACTTTGATTTGTTTTTTCTAAAATTTTTGATTGTTTATTTAAAATATCATTTAAATCATTATATTGTCTATAAAGATTATATTTGTTTTCTACTAAGTTTAAAACATTTTTTTGTGCCTGATTTAAAAGATTCTTTTTTTGCAGAGTTTCAAGTTTCATTTTTTGTAAATTCAAAAATATATCATCTCTTTGGTATATGGGATATTTAAATGTTAAGCTACTTTGCCATGCTATGCCACTAGTTCTATAGTTGTTATCTGGGGTTGTAGTTTTTGAGTTATTGTAACCTATTGTAGAAGCAAAATCCACTTCCCAGTCTTTTCTTGCATCTTCTAGTACTACATTTGCCTCTAAAAGTTTTAACTTATTTTCTGCGATTAGTACATCATTATTTCTAAGCAGAGTCATTCTTTTTAGATTTGCAAGATTAGAAGTTAATCTTGAAGTATCAAACCATCCTAAAACAAGTTTTCCTGTCCCACTAAAATCTATACTTTGCCTAAATATATGGTTATAGCTTTTATATAGTTGTGTTAAATTAAGTATATTTTTATCAATATTTAAAATTTCATTTTTAATGATTAGTTTATCTAAATTTATGGTTTTTAGAACTATCTCCCGTTTATTTAAACTTTTTAGTAAAAATTCTTTATACTTTTTTATCTTTTTTTGTATTTTTAACTGTTCTTGAACTATAAGCAAATTTGTATATATATCTAACCCTAAAAGTATGACCTGCTCTTTTGCCTTTAAATATTTTAATTCCGATAGTCTATTTTCTAAATATGGTTTTTTTGTATAGATATAGTTTTTTTGACCATCATAAATTTTTTTACTAAGAACAAATCCAGTATCTATACTAGATTTGGTTTGAAATCCACCTGTTTCTAAAATCTCTCTATTGTAAGATAGAGTTGTTAATGCAGATAAATCAAAATTATACCTATCTTGAGCTATAAGATTTTTTATTTTTGTTAATTGTTTATCTATATAACTGTTGTCATAATAATTGTTTTTAGAGATTAATCTATGCAGATAGCTTTTAAAATCAAATTTTATTTTTTTATATGGTTTTTTTTGTACTAATTCTTTATAATAATTGGATTCTATAAATGGTATTTGTAACTTTTTTTCTTTAGTTATTTTCTTAATATTTGGAGGTTTTATATCTATTTTTTCTTTTGTATAGCTTTTTTTTAAATTCGTCTTTTTTCTTTTTGATAAATATATAATATGTCTTTTAGAAGTTTCAAATGCATCTTTATAATTTTTAGCTCTAAATTTTTTTATATACTTTTTTATATCTTCTTTTTTTATATTTACACCATAAATAGAGTACAAATTTTTATTTTTATTTATTTTATTTATAAATATATCAACAGTTGGGAATTCTTTTGCTATAGATATTGCTTTTTCTGCATATCTTGTACTTATGATAGTGATAGCTGCTTTATTTATATCTATTTTTGGATTAGAAGCTATTGATAATGAAATTAACAAACAAAATATAAATAAATATCTCATAATCCTAAACCCTAAACTTTTTTATGGTAAAATGTAAGTGATATTTTATCTAAAATTTACTTAACTAGAAGTGCCAACCAAGCAATTAATAGGAAATGTTTTGAGAATAATTTTAATATATATAATTCTAGTTTTATTCTTATCATCTTGTAGTAGACCATTAGAAGATAAACAGTTAAAAGAGGGAAAAGATAACTTAGAAATAGTTTTAGAAGGGGTAGTTACCCCTAAAATAGAGATGAATATTTTAGCACCTATATCTGGTGAGATAAGTGGTGTAAATATACAAAATGGTATGAATATAAAAAATTCTCAAAAGATTATAAACTATAGTTTAGTTGATGTTCAATTGAAAATACAAAAGATAAAATTTAAACTAAAACAAAAAAAACGATATCTTAATAATATAAAAAGTTCCATGGATAACACAATCTTACATAACAATAAAGAAAGATTAAAAAATATCTTTTATTTAAAGACTATAGGTGCAGCTTCAAAATTAGAAGTTGAAAATGCACAAAATAATTATATACAAAGTATGCGACAACAAAATGAGCTAGATTCAAGAATAAGTTTATTGGCTTCTGATATAGAGCTTTTAGAATATGACTTGAAAAATGAGAATAATATTTATAAAAAATATACCATAAAATCACCAATAGATGGTTTTGTAACAGAACTTAATGTTATCAAAGGACAAATGGTAAATATCAATGATAAGTTGGGGAAAATTATAAATATAAATAAAGTTATAGTAAAAGCTGGATTAGCTTCTGGACTTTTACAATATGTTCAAAAAGAACAAGAAGTTGAGATAAAATTTTTAACTACACCTAGAAAGATAGTAAAATCTAAAGTAACTAGAATTGTCCCTATTATTGATCCTAAATTTGGTAGGATGGTGGTAGAGATAGAACTTGACAATAAGGATATGGTATTACAGCCCAATACTAAAGCTCTTGTAACAATAAAAGTTTCTAAAGAAAAAAAGATTCTAATATCTCAAAATTTTGAAACTAGAAAAAATAAATTAATGGTAAAATCAGATAATTAAGCAAGAGAGTATAAAAGATTTCAATAATCTATGACTCTCTAAATTTAAAATTTTTAACAGTTTATAATTTCTACTTTTATAACCTGAGTTCGACAATAGAATGCCCAAAGATAGGGTAAATAAATGGTGAGATTTTAAAAAATATACTCGAAAACCTAGCCGTAGCTAAGTTGAGAGGATAATTTTTAAAAGATTGCCGTTTAGTTG
>Ga0256838_1000680_pt1 | contig 19128 bp, 17 predicted proteins | sample 4571419metaG_FD_185978 | JGI IMG/M metagenome (GOLD analysis project Ga0256838, IMG submission 185978) | Hydrothermal vent microbial communities from Guaymas Basin, Mexico - 4571-419 | ecosystem: Environmental > Aquatic > Marine > Hydrothermal vents | place: Mexico: Guaymas Basin | collected...
ATAGGAATTGTGAAGAGAAATGAGGTTTCTGCAAATGCTTGATAAAAGTTATGTCATGTGTAATACATGTTGTATTACAGGCAGTAATGACAGAAAAAGCTAAGGAAGATCTTGTATAGGTTGAGAACTGTAATGTGTAATGGAGAATGATAGATTTGGGAGAATTCCGGGATATGGATTGTATGTATTTGTTATTATGTATATTCCACAGTTTCCCCTTAGAAGATTGTGAGCCTATGGATATCTTCTGGCTAGTAGGGGGAAGACAAAGTTGTTGTAAATAGAGCTGTAGATTTATAGAGTTTTTTCAATACTAAAAAGGTAAATACTATGCAAATTTGGGGGCAGTTTTTTATAGCATGTTATAGTTTTGTACTCTACTAACAACATTGTGAGCGATAACCTATGTATAGGAAGAGTTTTTAATCCTGAAAATGGTAAACACCATGACGATTCAGTGGCATATATATTTACCCTGATATGTCATAGTCCACTACCAACATAATGGGTAGGGCATATAAACATCGTGTTAGAGGGACAAAAATGGGACCAGTGATACTGCCGAAGGAAGATACTATAGCAGATATATATTTTCTGTGGCATGTATAAGTTTTATTCACTGCTCGGATGTATGTTCTAAAGTCAGAAGTTCTATAAAGCCATTTTTCAGATGAGTAACAGGAAACGCTATATAGATTCGGTAGCAGGTATATCTTTCTCATGACATGTGTCACATGGGTTCAAGAATATTTTGTTGTTTTCTTTAAGTTTATACTCTTTCCAAGATTATGTAGCTGGCCGATGTTATGTGACTGGGGAATATGGTGAATGTGAGAAAGGAAAAGTAGTGATCTATAGGGACCATTAGAATGATGTGAGTATTATATGCTTGAATTATCTTACTAGATAAGAATGAAAAATCGTATATGTTGTGTCTAATGGTTTGATGGGTTTAGAGATACAAAGAAACAAGGTTGTTAAAAGTATTAGAAGAAGTATTTAACTATATAGAGAGCATTGTAACATGAGATTGCTCGCAGAGTTAGAATAATAGGAAATAGCGTATCGGACATACAGTATTTATAAAGTGTGGCATATTATGGTTTGGGTTCTAATAATACCAAATGATTTTTATATTTATATTTATATTTCTTATATAAAATTGCTTTGTGTGTTTTTATTTGAGAGAAAGACATGATGCTATAGGTCTTTTTAGGTTGATGATGTTTTATGGGGAAATATTGCCAAAAGATTCCTTATAGCTAAAGTATACTCCTATAGGGAGTGAATTTGGGTATAAAGTATTTTTCTACTGTTTTTGTTCTAAACTGCTATCTATGTTGTTTCTATAAATTTCGTCAAATGCCATATGGTATTTTCGGAATATGTTTAGTATCTCAGGGTCAAAATGTTCTGGAATAACTCTACCATCACCATGAAGAATGATCTTTACAACCTCTTTATGAGGTAGTGCCTTTTTATATGGACGTGGAGAACGAAGGGCATCGTATATATCTGCAAGGGCTACAATACGAGCTTCAAGTGGTATTTCTTCTCCTTTGAGACCATCTGGATATCCACTACCGTCGTATTTTTCATGATGCCAGCGAGCGATGTTCTTAGCCATTTCCATTTCATTGTCTTCTTGGCCTCCCAGTATCTCCCAACCATATATGGTATGTTTTTTCATGATTTCCCATTCTTCTTCTGTTAGTGGACCTGGTTTGTGTAATATGTGTTGGGGGACGAGTATTTTGCCGATATCATGAAGTGGGGCAAATCTCCGAATGTCTTCTATGAATTCATCACTGAGGCCTAATTTTTCTGCTATAAATGCAGAGTATTCTCCTACTCTAACAATGTGTTCGCCCGTTTCATTATCAAATTGTTCGGCAAGACGTGCCAATCTTCTAGCAAAGAAATAATAGGCTTTTTTGAGGCTTTGTTGTTTTTCTTCCAGTTCTTTGTAGGCATCTTCAAGCAATATATTATTGTGCACAAGTTGCCTTTGCAATTCTAAGAATTCTTCAATTGTTTCTGCAAATGTACTTGTCATTTCTTCTATTTCTATAGCATTACTTTTAAACAAGAAGAGTTCTTTTTTCAAATGATGTAAAAAGTTTGCAATGGCTTGGGGAGAGTGCTTATCAATTGTTTTCCATTTTTTAAGAGCTTGGGTGATCATTTGGATATCATGGCTGATACGTCTCGTGAAAAGAAATGCTGAGAAGCCAGAGCCAGTGATCAAGATAATCACACCAATTGTGAGAATAAGCATAATGAAGAAAAACTCTTTAATAAGTGGGGTAAAGTCTAATGTTAAATAGATGATATATGGCTGTGGTATGTATACGATATCGGCTCTGGAAGATTTGGGGAGGGAGGTTAACCATAGGGATATCACAATTCTTTTTTGAGGTACCGTGAGGAATTTGATTTCGTATTGGTAAATATTGTTTTTATCTATAGTAAATAATTTGTTTGGAGTGATATTTATGTTTTGTATGTCTTGTGGAAGAGGGGAGTATATGTTATTGGGATATATAATTTCTATGTTTTGTACAACATCTATATCACTTACAATTTTTTCTACTGAAGTGCGGAGTATCATTTTCAGGTTAATATCACTGTGTACTTCTGTGCCCAAGGCCAGTAGTTTACCATCTGCTATAGGAGCGAATATGAATTTATAAAATGTCTTTCCATCTGAAAGGCCAGGTATGAAAGCTCGGGGAGATGCTATTTTGCCGACCGATGTGATAGATGCTACTTGTGTAAAGAATGGAAATGCGTTAAATGACATGTTGGAAAATAGTGTGCTGTTGCTGAGAATGACTGTTCCTGTAGGGGATAATACTAACTCTATAACATCTGAGCATGCTGTGTCGTCTACGATAATATTGCCACTATCAATACTGGCAAGACAATTTAGGAGGTGATGTTCTGTGTTTATTTCTTCTTTTTGCAAGATTTTATCAAACATAGATAATGTTATTTCTGTATTCTTGTTGATGAGATATTCCATAATATAAGTATCGTGGTAAACTACACTTTGAGCAAAGAACCATGTGCCTGCGTATACTACGAGAGCTACTAAAAGGGTGTATCCGAGCAGTTTAATGTACAGGATTCTAAATAATGAGCGTTTTTTTCTATACTTAAACATCATGTGAATATTATACCCTATCTCGGGGTAATATTAAAAAGGGAAATTCTGTTAAGGGGGTGGTTGTATGCATCCGTATGTCAAACTGGCGAAAGATACTGTTGAATATTGGGTAAGATATGGCAAAAAGATTGCTGTGCCAGAGCCCTTACCAGAAGTGTTTCAAAGGAGAGCAGGTTGTTTTGTAACACTATACAAACAAGGGGAGTTGAGAGGGTGTATCGGTACAATACTACCTGTTTACGATAACTTAGCAGAGGAGATCATAGAAAATGCTATTGCAGCGTGTAGTCGGGATCCACGATTTTATCCTGTAGAGCCGAAAGAATTGCCATTTATTAATTATAAGGTTGATGTGCTTTCTGAACCTGTGCCGATAAAGTCTATTGATGAACTTGATCCCAAAAGATACGGTGTAATTGTTGTGTCTACTGTGTCCCCGTATAAAAAAGGTGTGCTTCTTCCTGATTTAGAAGGTGTTGATACTGTAGAGAAGCAACTTTCTATCGCTATGGCAAAGGCTGGTATTCATCCCGATGAACCTATAGATGTGTATAAATTTACTGTAGAGAGGTATGGTGAAGATGAATAGATATGGTTTCTTTGAGGAAATAGAAGAGGGGGTATATAGGTGTACGGCCTGCCCATTAAGGTGTGTTCTCAAGGAAGGTGTGCGTGGATACTGTGGCGTTAGAACAGTTGTAAATGGTAAGCCTGTGGCCTTGATGTATGGTTATCCTGTTTCTGTTGCCGTAGATCCTATAGAAAAGAAACCTCTCTTCCATTTTTATCCGGGAACTAAGGTGTTATCCTTTGGAACGCTTGGCTGTAATATGCGTTGCAAAGGATGCCAAAACTGGGAAATTGCCCATACAAAACCTGAGGAGTGGAAATATCAGTTTTATCATATAGAACCGAAAGAAGTGCCTTATCTTATGGGTGAAACGGGTGCTAGTGGTGTGGCTTTTACATATAATGAGCCAACAGTATGGGCTGAGTATGTATATGATGCGTCCTATGAAGTGAAGAAGTCGGGAGGATATACTGTTGCCGTTACCAATGGATATTTTTCTGAGGAGGTTAGACAAGCATGGGCTGAAGTAGTGGATGCGTATGCCATTGACCTCAAGGCTATGTTCAAAGAGACATATGATAAGTTTGCACCTGGTATTGATCCTGAAGTTGTCATGGATAATATTCGCTGGCTATATCATCATGGTAAACATGTAGAGGTTATTGTCAATCTTATGCCCGGTGTCAATGATAGTCTGGAGGAAAGAAAAGCCATGATAGATTTTCTTATATCCGTATCTACAGATATCCCTTTCCATATAACTCGCTTTTATCCTATGTATCAGATGCAAGATGTGCCACCTACACCTATAGAAAAGCTGTTGACATTTAGACAGGAGGCTATAGATGCAGGGCTGAAGTATGTATATGTTGGAAATGTGAGAATAGATGGTCTTGAAGATACATATTGTCCTAAGTGTGGAAGTCTACTTGTGAAAAGGGAGGGTTTCTGGGTATCATTAAATAAGATTAGCAATGGAGAGTGTCCAGAGTGTGGAAATAAAATATATGGAGTATGGTAGGAGGTGCAGTTATGTTTACCCTTGACTTAGGTATAGATTTGGGAACTGCAAATACCCTTGTATATGCTGCTAATCATGGCATTATTGTGAGAGAGCCTTCAACAATAGCTGTTGCTGTTAGAGATAGAAAGGTGTTGGCGGTTGGTAAAGAAGCCTATAATATGGCTGGCAAGACACCTGAAAATATTGTTGTTGTTAGGCCACTAAAAGATGGTAATATTGCTGATTACGATGCTACTTTAGAAATGATAAAGTACTATATCAAGAAGGCCAAAGAGGAGTTGAAGCTTATTTCATTTATTCCTAGAAGAATGCGGTTAGTTATTGGTGTACCGTCTGGGGCCACGCAGGTACAGAGGAGGGCTGTGGAAGAGGCTGCAGAGGCAGCCGGTGCCCGTGAGGTCTATCTTATAGCTGAGCCTATGGCTGCTGCTATTGGAGCAGGGTTGCCTGTAGAGAAACCTCAGGGTAATATGGTAATGGATATTGGTGGTGGCACTACAGAGATTGCCACCATATCATTGGGTGGCCTTGTTGAGGTAAAGTCGGTTAACGCAGCTGGTGATGCTATGAATCAGGCTATAGTGGACTATATGAGAAATCAAGAAAAGCTCTTTATTGGTGAAAGAACAGCAGAAGATATAAAAATACAAATTGGAAAAGCTCATCCTGAAGCTCCCGATAAAGAAATGAAGGTGACAGGTAGAGATGTGACATCGGGGCTTTCACGCTCCGTATTTGTAAATTCCTCGCAGGTGCTTGAAGCCATTCAGCCTATACTTGATGAAATGGTTAAAGCAGCTTGGGAGACACTTGCCAATACACCACCTGAGCTTCACAAAGACATAGTAGAAAATGGTTTGTGGCTTACTGGTGGTGGAGCATTACTTAGAGGTCTTGATAGACTTCTGAGGGAAAAACTCAATGTTCCTGTAAGAGTTGCAGATAATCCTCTGGAGTGTGTCGTTATTGGAACAGGAAAGGTTCTTGAAAATGTTGATCTGCTTAAGGCAGTTCTGGGGAACAATCGGTGATAGGATGTGTCTTGGAAGCAGAGGGAAAAGAAGTTTATAGTATACGGTGTTGTTGCTGTTGTAGCATTTCTTGTTGCTATGGCCCCCGTTTATTATAATTTTGCCAGATATGTCCTAAAACCTGTGTGGTATGTGTCTTCTCGGTTAGGTGAATTTAGTTTTAAAACTTCAAGAGCTTGGCAATGTTTTACGGCAACATCATCGGTGGATATTGTAGATATCAAAAATCAGGTGTATACAGCCAGTGGTGCCTATACTTACGGCTATATAACAGAAGTGAGATGGTTGGGGGATATTAAGGAGTTTTATGTGAAAACGGCAACGAATGTGCCTTCAGGTCTTGATGCGGTTGTTGTTTCTGCTGGAATGCATGGATTTATAGGTAAGGTAGATGCTTGTGATGTTAATGGATGCTGGGTTATAAGTTTGTGGGACAGTAGATTGCATTTACCCGTATTTTTAAAACCAAGTGGGTATATTGGGTGGCTCCGATATAGTAGTGGTAAGTGGCAGTTTTATTCTGTTAGTGCACCACTTGAACCTGTTAAGAAGGGCCAGGGCGTTTACTGGTTAGGTAATCCTATTGTTTACATAGGACAGACCACTTCAACACTTTCTGTTGCTATGGCCGATGTTTCCCCTGTACAGGAGGAGTTTTTATATACACCTGTTTTTATATATGTTGAGGTGGATACTCGTGAAGAACATCGGTAAGTGGCTGAAGTTAGCAGTTGAGGTGATTTTTTTACCTACATATGCCTTATATGTGCTGTATGATTTTCTTGCAGGATTTGAAGGTTATCTTGTTTACCTCATATTGATAGTGGGTTTTTTATATGATGTGGCTATGGGATATGGTCTGTTTTTTACAATGTTGGCAGTAATGTTGGTGTTTAAGAGATATGGTTATGTATTGCTTGAGCATCATGAGATTTTTTGGATTTTTACTTTGATATGGTTTGCTATTTTGATTTATAGAGGTTTTTCTCATTTCTATATCTTTATGGGAGTGGCGTTATTTGTTTGGGAGGTTTACAAGAGTGCGCGGCAAAAAAGACTTGTATATTAAAACATTTTTATTCTTAGGATTCATGATTGCCATTATGGTTTTTCTTATTGTTCGTATTTACATTCTTCAAATAGTAAATGGAGATACCTATAGAAAACAGGCTATTGCCAATTATACCCGTATTATTTATATACCGGCTCCCCGTGGAACAATTTATTCTGCGGATGGGAAGGTTTTGGCAGAAGATAAGTATTTATACACGCTCTCTGTTGTTCCTATTCGTATGAAGGATGATACCCTAAGACGGATATCAGAAACATTTGGTATAGAGGAAGATGAGTTAAAGCAAAGACTTGAGGGTACAGGTAAGTATCCGTTCCAACCTGTCCCCCTTATCAGGGAACTTGAAGGTAATGAGATTTGGCTTGCTATGAAACTGGCCCAATATGATCCATCTATACAGGTGGAAGCTTTACCTCAAAGGTATTATCCGTATAAAGAACTCTTTGCCCATGTTGTAGGTTATGTCGGACAGATAACGAAGCAAGAACTGGCTCAACTACCGGGAACTGATTATCGTCCTGGAGATGTTATTGGGAAAATGGGAGTTGAAAAAGCATATGAAGATGAGCTTAGAGGGCAAAAAGGTATACAGAAGGTTATAGTAAATGCCAGGGGGCAGGTGTTATCCTCTGAAATTGTTAGAGCTCCTGTAAAGGGGAAAGATATTTATCTGACATTGCAGGTTGATGTACAGAAACATATTCGTGATGTCTTTATTCAGGGGAAATTAAAGAGTGGCGCAGCTGTTTTGGTAGAACCAATAACAGGAGATGTTGTAGCTTATTATTCACATCCTTCCTTTGATCCTAATATTTTTGTAAAAGGGGTAAAATCATCAGATTGGCAGAGGTGGGCAAAATACAACAATTTGTATGATAGAGTCATTGCGGCACGAGTTCCACCTGCATCAACATTTAAAGTTGTTACAGCACTTGCAGCATTACATACCGATGTTATTACTCCTCATACGGTTCTTCCTGACCCAGGATACATCAAATTGGGCTCATTGATATTCCATGACTGGTCATATCCTCGTAGTCATGGATATCAGACTGTTAAAGAGGCTATTATGAATTCTTGTGATGTGTTTTTCTGGCAACTGGCCTTAAAGATGAAACCAGAAGATATTTATATGACTGCTCACGATTTTGGCATGGATGAAAAGCCTTATATTGACCTTCCCGGTGGTGTGGCAGGTATTATTCCAACACCAGAGTGGAAGAAAAAAACTTATGGGGAAAATTGGTATGTGGGTGATACGCTGAATATGGCTGTAGGTCAGGGCATGGATGCCGTTGCCCCTATACATGTCTTACAGGTTTATGTGGCCATAGCCGGCGACGGTATTCTTCCGTTTTTACATGTTAGAAAAGATCCCGTATATCATCCCCCTAAAACGGCGGCGATGAAATATGCCCCATACTTTGATGTTATAAGACAGGGTATTCGTTTGGTTGTAAAGAAGGGTACGGCTCGTATAATAAATATTAAAGGTGTGGATTTGGGGGCTAAGACCGGTACAGCTGAGATAGGCTTAAAGCATGTATATCATACATGGCTTGCTTATATGTCGCCCACAGAGAAAGGTCATGTAAAATATGTTGGGGTGTTCTTTGCAGAAAAAACACCCTTTAAGAGCTGGGATTTAGGCAAAAGGGTTAAACCGTTTTTAGAATGGTTGTTGGTGAGGAGGGCAAACGGTGAAGGATGATATGAAATTAGAATTTCTCGGTGGTAGGGTATATAGATTGCATGTGGGAAGTGCTGATAGATTTGATATTGTGAGGTATATTTCTGATATGTATAGATCAAGCCCTGGTGATTTTGAAGATGTTAAGTTAGAGGTAGTTTACAATATAGCCCATCCTCTTTCCAATAAAGATAAAAATTTTATTAAATGGCGTATTAAAAGTTTTACAGCAGGCAATATTGTTGTCTCATTTGTAGAGGAGAGAGATTTGTCTTATAGCGAATCAGAGCGGGAAAAGGTCATTCCTCTAAAGCCAATACAGGCTGATATGGAGATGCTTACAGGGGGCGAAGAAGATGTTGTAGATACATCGGTAGAAGATATACCCACCATTGTACTGGGTACTCTCCGTTCTGGTTCTGAAATAGATACAGGTAAAGAGATTGTTGTTGTAGGCGATGTACATGCTGGTGCTGATATCTATACAGAGGGGCCTGTTGTTATATTAGGCACATTATCTGGAAGGATATTTTTGTTATCTGATAAGGCCTATGCTATTGTGAAACGGTGTGTAGATGGTATGATTGTATTTAAAGGTAAGGTATATGAGTGTCGTAATAAAGCCGATGCCGACACATGGCTTTTGTTTTTACCTCATAGTGATGTTGTTGAGGTGTATAGCGATAAAATTGGAGCTTTGGCAAGGAGGGTTAAACGGTGGCTGGAAGAATAATAGTTGTGACATCTGGTAAAGGTGGTGTTGGAAAGACCACTTTTACAGCTAATGTGGGATATGCATTGGCAGAAAAAGGTTATAAAGTGTTGCTTATTGATGGCGATGTTGGACTTCGCAACCTTGATGTTCTACTGGGGTTAGAGCGTAGGGTTATATACAACATTATGGATGTTATCACCGGTCGTACCGAGCTGTCTAAGGCGCTTGTCAAAGACAAGAGGGTTCCTGGTAACTTGTTTTTATTGCCCACAAGTCAGACAAAGTTTAAAGAAGATATTCCAGAGGAGGCCTTTGTCAATATTGTTAGAGAGGCAAGAGATAAGATGGGGTTTGATTTTATACTTATAGACTCACCGGCAGGTATTGAATATGGTTTTCGTCTAGCTGCTAAACCTGCCGAAGAAGCTGTTATTGTGACTATACCAGAGATTACTGCTATTAGAGATGCAGATAGGGTCATTGGTCTTCTTGATAATTATGGTATTGAAAAAAGGAGCTTAGTTGTCAATAGGGTTGATGTTAACGAGGTTAAGGAGGGTAATGTTTTGTCTCCACAAGATATTTCTGATGAACTGTCTGTTAAATTACTTGGCATTATCCCAATGGATAAAGTTGTTACTGAGGCTACCAATGAAGGTAAGCCGGTTATTGTTCTGGAGAAGGAGAGGGGCAAGAAAACTCTTGCCGGTAAAGGTTTTATGAGCACGGCAGAGCGAATTATTGATGAAAATGCTCCACTGTGGGATCCTGTTGAGGAATATGTACCTTCATCAGGTGGGTTGATCGGGTTTTTCAAGAATCTCTTTGGCGGTTCTGGGAGGTAATTGACTATGGCATGGTGGAAGAGCTTATGGAAAGGTAGACAGAAAAAATCAGCAGATATAGCCAAAGAAAGACTTCATGTAATGTTGCTTCATCAGAGGGGACTACTCTCTAAACAAGATTTGGAAAATATGGAGAAAGACCTTATTGAAGTACTGTCTAAGTATCTTGATATTAATCCGGGTGAAATTGAATTTGAGATAAAAAAGGTAGACGAAAAATATCAAGCTATTAGCTTTATTATTCCAGTGACATCTAAAAAGTGATTTCTATAGATGTACTTCGTAAGCATATAAAGAAGTGGTGTGCTGTTATTTTATTGCTGGCCGTTGTTGTTTTAATGTCTGCATCTATTATTGCGTTGATATCTGCTTCACAGTGGGGTGTACAGGTAACGCCGTTACCCCGGCTTGCCAAAATGCAGATGATATGGTTTGCTGTTGGTATTGTTTCTTTTATTGTTATTTATATGTGGGTAGACTTTGACGCTGTGGTGGAGATAGCCCCTTTGATAGCTGTATTTGTTATTGGATTGCTCGTGTGGACGAAATTTATGGGGATATCTATTTATGGATCTCGTAGATGGATAGCTGTGGGTAATTTTACCTTGCAACCGTCAGAATTTGCCAAGATATCTACTTTATTGATGGCGGTGTATGCATATAAGTATAAAGAAGATTCTATCAGAATGACTATTAGCGTTGTTTTTATACTGTTGACTTTAGGGCTTATACTGATTCAGCCAGACCTCGGTACAACTATTCTCATTGCATCAGGAGTGCTTGTTTCGGTATTCTTTATGGGTATTCCCACGGTGATATTTTTGGGTGCTGTTGCATTTATAGCTATATTGCTTCCAATAGCTTGGAACCATCTAAAGGAATATCAAAAACTTAGGGTTAAATATTTTCTGAATCCGTCTATAGATCCTCATGGCCATGGTTATAATATTATTCAGGCTCTTACAGCTGTTGGAGCCGGTGGGATTAGTGGCATGGGTATATACAATGCTACCCAGGCAAAATATGGTTTTTTGCCTGTTGCTACAGCTGATTTTCTTTTTGCTTCCTATGCACAGGCTGTAGGTTTTGTAGGTGTTGTTGTCTTATTTATAGCTTATGGGGTGTTGTTTTTCTGTTTGTGGTTATATGGCCTAACTACAGAGGATATGGCAAGGAAGGCCTTTATTTACGGGGCTTTGTGGATGTGGTTTTTTACATTTTGGATTAATATTGGTATGAATATTGGAGTAATGCCTGTTACTGGTGTGCCACTTCCATTTTTCTCTTATGGCGGTACCCAAACACTTGCCAATTTCCTTATGCTTGGCCTTATAATGCAGGCGACCAAGGAGAAAATCGTTGTAGACCGTATAGAAAAATTGAAATTTGGTGAGAATAAATGATAGATAGATTGACGAAAAAACAGCTTTATGGTGTAAAAAAACCAGGTAGGTATATAGGTAAAGAGTATGGAGGTATAGTAAAAAAGGACTTTGAGGTTTCCTTTTTATCTGTGTATCCTGACCTATATGAGGTAGGTATTTCTTACTTTGGACTTCATATATTTCACTTTATGATCAATGAAATGGAGTGGGCCTACCATGATTATGCTTTTGTACCCGCTCCTGATATGGAACACCTTATGAGAAAAGAGAGTATTCCTCCTTATGGTATGCAGTCTTATAGACCTGCTTTAGACTTTGATATTATTGGCTTTCATGTACTTACAGAGATGAATTTTACCAATATCCTATTATTCTTAGACTTGGCTGGTATACCTTTAAAATCCGAGGATAGGGAAAATGAACAATGGCCCCTTATTGTTGCCGGAGGACCGGCCATATCTAATCCCGAACCTATGGCGGATTTTATAGATATTGTGTTTATTGGTGATGGAGAGGTTAATATTCCACCATTCTTGGAGATTGTCAAAGAAGCTAAGGAGAGAAAAATGCCCCGCCAGTGGGTAATAGATAGGGTTTATAAGGAAATACCCAGTGCCTATGTGCCATCAAAGTACACTATGGATTTTCGTGGTGTAGAAGTTGTAAAACTGGAGGGAAAATTTGTAAAAGGTGCAAGGGCATCTATAGATGAAATGTACATTCCAAGGAAGATGCTTGTGCCCAATATTGAAGGTGTGCAGGAAAAGGCAACGGTAGAGATTTTCAGAGGATGCACAAGAGGATGTAGGTATTGTCATGCAGGGCAATACTATCGTCCTGTAAGGGAAATTCATTATGAGCAAGCTATTTCTGTTCTTAAAGATATTATTGACCATACAGGTTTTCTTGATGCCGGTGTCCTGTCATTGTCTACCATGGATTATTCGGCTATTGAGGAGTTTGTTACTTTACTTAAAAACGATTTCTACTTTTCCAATGTTCGCTTTACTTTACCATCTTTAAGGGTAGAGTCCTTATATGAGCATCTGCTTGAGATGGTAGATCCTCATCATTCTATTAACCTGACTATCGCTCCTGAGGTGGGAAGCGACAGATTACGTAAGGTTATCAATAAAGACTTTACCAATGAGCATGTTCTTAATGCTGTAAAGCGGTTGGGAGAAAGGGGATGGACGAAGTTTAAGTTTTATTTTATGTTAGGACTACCTACTGAAACCGATGATGATGTAGCGGAAATAGCAAGGATGCTTCTGAGAGTAGACAATATATTAGATTCGTTGGGACATCGGAAGAGAAATATATCGGCAACTGTTGGATTATTTATTCCCAAACCTCATACACCGTTTCAGTGGACTTCCCAGATTAGATTAGAGGATTATAGTAGGAGGTTATCTATTATTAAGCGGATGGTGAGAAAAAGAAGAAAAATAACCGTGAGAAGCCATCCTTCGTTTATATCTGTTGTTGAGGGTGTTCTTAGCAGAGGAGACAGAAGGCTTGCAGATGTTATATATAAGGCGTATAAATTAGGAGCAAGACTTGATGCGTGGGATGAATATTTTAAAGAAGATGCATGGAAAGAGGTGCTGTCAGAGATAGATGTTGAGGCTTATCTTGGCTATAGGGGGCTTAGTTGGACTTTGCCATGGGATAAGATATGGGTAGGTATGTCTAAATATCATCTTATGAAAGATTGGCAGAGAGCTGTTCGTGGAGAAACACTAAGAGATTGTAGGCTTAAGTGCTATGGGTGTGGTGTATGTGATTTTAAGAAGATTTTCAATACCTTGGTATTTGATGGCAGGCTGCCGGTGATAGAGCATGATTAAACTAACACTATTTTTCACGAAAGAATATCCACAGAGCTTTCTGTCCTATAGAGATTATCTGAGACATATTATTTATGCGCTCAGACGAGCAGGGGCTCAGTTTGTGTTTTCCGAGGGATTTCATCCCCGACCACAGGTGTATTCTGTAGCCTCCTTATCGTTAGGGGTAGAAAGTCGTATAGAGCCTATTTCTGTTCAACTTTGGAGGGATATAGATGAAGTATTGTTACATGAAGTATTGCCACTTGGTATAAGGTATTTAGGAAAGATAGAGGGCTATATAGAGGAGTATAGGGCTCTTTACAGGTATAACAACACATATTTCCTCTTGTACCATCCTTATCAGGGTTTAGGTAAATTTATTAAAGAGAGAAACATGCCTCCATATGAGATAATAAAAGAAGATATTATTACACCCGATGGGTCTATGCTTTATTATTTGGGGGTGAAATAGGTGGCTATTACCATTGAACGAGAAGATTTACCTGAAGAGCTCGTAAGGGTTTTGGATTATTCCATCAATATCAAAGCAACAGATGTACATTTCCGTACGGGAAAGCCTGTGTATCTAAGAGTTGCAAAACATATGATTCCATTTCCAGAACTTGGTGTGTTTGACAAGAAAAAGATTGAAACATTTGTAGATGCATTGCTTAGTAAAACGGTAAAAGGTGTTGTAACCTCTCGTGGTCAGGTGGAAACATCTTTCAATTACTCTTCTGTGGCAAGGTTTCGCCTTACGGTATTTCTTAGTATGGGAAGATTTGCCCTTTCTTTTAGATACATTCCTATCAAAGTTCCAACTCCAGAAGAACTTCATTTGCCGGAAGTTGTGAAAAAAGTAGTAGATTTTTCTGATGGTATCGTGTTGGTTGTTGGTCCCACAGGTTCTGGTAAAACTACAACCCTGGCATCTATGGTTGATATGATTAATGCAACTCGGAAGCTTCATATACTTACCCTTGAAGATCCTGTGGAATACTTCTTTGAGGATAAAGAATCTTTGGTGACACAACGCAGCTTGGATAGTGATTCCAGCGATTTTAAGACAATGCTTAGGGAGGCTCTCAGAGAAGATCCAGATGTTATTGTTATTGGTGAAATGCGTTCTATGGAAGATTTTGAGTTTGGTATACAGGCTGCTGATAGTGGCCATCTGGTGTTTGCTGCAGTTCATACTGTTGATACTGTGCAAACCATTCACCGTATTGTTGATTCATTCCCGCCTATTGCACAAAGGCAGATAAGGGATTCTTTGGCCTCTCTTGTTAGGGCAGTATTTGCTCAAAGACTTCTTCCTTTGAAAACGGGAGATGGTGTGGTTCCGGCTGTTGAAGTGGCGTGGGGTAGTCATATAGAAAAACAAATTCGTGAGAACAATATAGATCAGATATACGATATTATCAAAAATGGAAGAGAAATTGGTATGCAGACGCTGAATCAAGCTATTGCAGATCTTGTAGCCCAAGACTTGGTATCTCCTGAAGATGCTGTTATGGCCACACATAGGCCTAAGGAGTTAGCTCTTCTTCTTAAGGGATTTACAGGTGCTGCGCTGGGAGGTAGTGCTGTTGACTGGCTCATGGATGAATAAAGATATAGAGCAGAAATTACAGGTTTTCGCCAGCATGGTGCTTCGTTATGGCAAGGGTTTTACATCACATGATACATTTGAAGAGTTATGGATTTTATCTGTTCTTGATAGTGTTATGGGTTGGGAATATGTTAAGAAGACATGTACCATAGAAGACTGTTTTACTGTAACAGACATCGGTAGTGGGGCTGGTTTTCCTGCTATTGTTATATCTATATTGGAGCCACATCTGACTATTAGAGCCATAGAGAAAAAGAGAAAAGCCATTGTCTTTATGGAGATGGTGAAAGATAGACTGCATCTCAAGAATTTTTTTCCTGAATACTCAGATATTACGCATGAGAAAATAACCGACGGTATTGTGACATCAAGGGCTGTGGCTCCTCTTGATGATTTTTTGTCGCTTATACATCGTAGTGTATATGTTCCGCTATATCTTTGGAAAGGTCCTAATTGGAAGTCGGAGTTTAAAAAGTATTCTGATATATGGTATCCTTTCCATGAGGGAAAATATGTTCTTGAGCTTAAAGGTGAAATACGCAAGAGAGTGGTAGTGGGGTTGAAGAGGTATGAGACGAACGCGAAAAACAAAGGGAAGTAAAGATGTAAATCGTAAAAAGCCGACTTCAAATAGAACAGTTATTGTAAATGAAAGAGTAAGCGATAAATCCCGTAAACGTAAGGGGTCGTGGTTGAGATATTTTCTTACGGTTTTTATTGGTGCCCTAATAGTTGTGGCTATGTTGTTATTTTTAACATATAAGTCAATGACGGTATTGTTTCCATGGATGTTTGGTAGTGGAAGTGGAAAAAACGCCGATACCGTAAGAAAAGTTTACTTGGATGTCAGCATTCCTGTATTCAAAGATGGACAGATAACGTATGATAAGAAAAAAATAGCCGATGCTGGCGAAGAATTTACTATTTCTTATGTTTATTCGCAGTTTGCCGAGCACGGTGGTTTTTCATTGGGTTATGATACTAAGAGTAAACTTAGGATTGTCTCCGTGGAGAAAGATGCATCAGATTGGGAAGTGTATTTGTCTGGTAGTGGCATTCCCTTTTATACATCTTTCCGTATAAGACAGCAAATTTGCCAAGCTTTGGATAGTATAGAAGAGAACATCAAGACTTCGGTAGTTTTGTACTACGATGGTATGAATATTAAAGATTTTATACCATGTAATGCCAAGGACGGATATATGGTGTTTTATGTACGTGGTAGTAGTGTAAGGGCAAGATGGGTATATGATAGCTCCATAAATAAGTCAGATGTACATTCATATCTTATGACCGTGCTGAGGAAAGCCTCCCAGCTTGGTGATACAGATTTCAGTAATATGGTAATAGATGTGTCATTTAATGATAATGTCTTATTGGTAAGGTTGAAAAAAGGTTCATTTGCTGAGGCTGATCCATATGTGAGGAATGCGCTCATTTATAATATGATGTATCTTTATCCGTATGTTTCTTCTATTCGCATAGAAGATGAAGATACACTTCCGTATGTTGATACGAGACTTGATCCTATTTTGCTTATGCCAACGACAGGAGAAGATTTCTTAGCCCGTATAGGAGATAGATTGTCGTTTACTAAACAGATGAAAGAAATGTTTCCTGTCATTAGGAATATAAAGATAGGTAATGGTATGGCAGTCATAGACCTGAAGTATATTCCTTCTCGTGAAATAACCCAGGCTATTTTAAGAAGCACTATTTCTGCCAAGGGTATATCCAGTGTCATACTTACTGTGAACGGCGAGTCCGTTCCGTTTTGGGCCGATCCCTTTGAGGAAGATTTCTGATGAGTTAACGAGTATATGGTGTTCTCTATCTGTAATGTATAGATGTTCTTTTATTGGGATACCATGGTCTCTGCTTGAGTATATCCATGGAAGGGGATTGTGTACGATAGATTTGTAGATACACGTGTTGCTTGTGGGAGTGCCAAGGAGTATACTTAATGGTCCTTTTTTTCTTGCTTGTTGAATTTGAAGTATATCGGCAAGTGATATTTTTCTGATAAAGAAGATGTAAAAAAGGGCTCCCTCATGAGTGTAGCCGTACTTGTATCTTAAAGATAAATATGCTTTTATTAGTTTTATAGCGATATCTTGTATAGATGGGGGCTTGGCTAGTCCCATCTTATGTCTGAAAATATGTTCAATTTCTTGAGCTTTATGGGGATTTGCTATGTCTATCAACATCTTTATGTTTCTGTCTATAAAAAACAATCTGTGATTTTCTGAGGTGTGGCTAAGATTGGATATATGCTTTTTTATGCCACTGCGTATATTTGATAGTCTTTTTATAAGACTGTCTGCACTAGCTTCAAGTATTGTGCTATAGTATGGCATCATTTTCATCCATAATTTCATATCTCCATATGGATGGAATAGTTGTGTCTCAGGATGAGAGTAAGCCTTTAAGGGGTGTTGTTTGGGGATACTGCTTTTTAAATGCATATAAACGCTCACACTGTGATTCCAAATACTGATACTATATCCCGGCCTGTTATCTGTAGGACATAGAGAAAGTATAGGTTTGTAAATAGTCTGTATAACTCGGACTTTATCGTTGATATTACCTGATATAAGAGTGGGAAGATGTTTGATAAGTTCTTTTTGCATTTGTGGAATACTTGAAGTGTTGCATTTCTTTATATTCCCAAAATAGTCTATTTGTATTAGATATTTCCTTACATGTCTTCGTGTATCAGTAGGTGGTGGAAAGGAAAGACTGTGTGCATGATTTTTTCTATCGGCTTCTTTAAACTTTCTTAATGCTCCGGTGACATAACTGTCGTGATGTCTGGTCATAATATCTAAATAGGTAATTTCGGGATCCCATAGTGTAGGGATGTTGAGAATATCTTTGATATGGGGATATTTGTCTACAAGTATATGAGCATGGGAGTCAAGAATGTTGCTACAAGGTTCTTTTGACAGATAATATTCAATAGATACCTTTCCCAGATCATGTATAAGAGCAGATATAAATAGATCTAAGTTAACGGTTACTGTTTCCAAGAAAGGTTAAAACCCCCTCGGCTATAGACTGTGCTATAGCCCATTGATAATTATCGCTGAGAAGTATACTCAGGTCTTGGCTATTTGTCATATATCCTGTCTCTATGAGAACAGATGGTGGCCAACCAGATAATATAATGAGCTTCATGTATTTAGGCTCTTTATGTTTGGGGATAGGACTGCTGAGATTCATTGATTTGTCTATTGACCTCGCAAGAAACTTATCGTATGCCTTGCGGTAGTATATTTCGTATCCTCGTATAGATTTTGAATAAGGATTGGCATTGGCATGGATGCTGATAACGACATTGGGGTGAATAAGGTTAATCATGCGTACCCTTTCAGATAGATAAGGAGTTTCTGGATCGTTTTCCTTAGTTCGGGCAATGTATACTGTAATGCCCTTTGTTTCCAATATGTTTTTCAATTTTAAGGCGATACCGAGATTAATACGGCTTTCATAGTATTTTCCAACAATAGCTCCCATATCGTAATAGCCATTATCATAGGTACCATGTCCTGGTGATATGTATACAATAAGAGTTCTGTCATATGGAGGGAGACCTATATATGACCTTAGTTCATTACGAGTATTCATAATCTTGGCAATGTATTTGTTATATGTAGTGCCTATAGAGTCTTTTCCTTCCGTTTCATTCCAGAGCGCTTGTAGGTAGCCGGTATCTCCTAAGAGATAGGCACCAAGTGCCCCGGTTTCTGTGCCCCAAGTTCTCATCTTGTAGTACATATAATATGTGCCAGCGGCAATATTGTTGTCAATATCGTATATGGCGTTTGTGCTTGTATCTAACCCTAAAAATCTCGCGATGGGTTGATATACAAAATCTTTCAGTTGCATAAGGCCTTTAGCATCGCTTTTGCTGCGTGCATAAGGTTTAAATTTACTTTCCCATCTTATTTGGGCCAGTATGAGTAGCGGGTCAATGCCAAAAGTTTTACTCCACTTGGCTGTACTGTATGCGATAGATTTAACCGTCTCTGTTGGTGTGTTTATTTCGTGGTATCGGGTATATGCCATTAGGATTTCGTATAGTTCTTCTCCCGATAGAAATAGAAATGTATGTTTCCTTTCCGGTGGTGGTATGAGGTTGATATCGGCAATGGTGATGTGGGGAGTAGCCGTATGAGTTTT
>Ga0256838_1000681_pt1 | contig 19125 bp, 11 predicted proteins | sample 4571419metaG_FD_185978 | JGI IMG/M metagenome (GOLD analysis project Ga0256838, IMG submission 185978) | Hydrothermal vent microbial communities from Guaymas Basin, Mexico - 4571-419 | ecosystem: Environmental > Aquatic > Marine > Hydrothermal vents | place: Mexico: Guaymas Basin | collected...
TTAAAAGAAAAATTAGAGGAATTAAATGTATCTTATGAAGAAATTTGTAATTTAAAAGAGGCTAGAGAAAAGAGAAAAATATATTTATTATCAAGTGAGAATATAGATATTAGTAAAGAGGAAAACAGTTATAGCAATCTATTTGTTTTATCTTTTTATCCAACAAACGAAGAAAAAATAGATGCAATTATTTCACGATTGGATGATAGTAATGTTGTTTTCAATTTTAAATTAACTCCAACAAAAAGTAAAAACTATTTTGTATCTCTTAAAGAAGAGTATTCTAGAAGGGTTCATCCTTATGTGGTATATGCTCCTTCTTACAAATTACATAAAGCTCAGGACCTAAAAGTCGCTTTTTACTTTAGTAATGGTATTGTAAAACCCTCAATGATATTTGCAGAAAAGATGATTGCTTATAAAAAAGGGGGGATTGACAAAAAACCTGTATATGTAGTATTTGCTAATGATAGAGAATATATAGATATTAATCCCATTCGGTTTTTGAAAGAAATATCAGAAACAAGTTTAATAAATCAATGGAAAATGAATCTATACCAACAAACTTTTATGGGAGAAAAATCTGATTTTACTTTTCTTTATACCCTTGCTAAAAAAAGTGAAAATGTTGTGGATCTTATTAAAAGAGAATTATTGCAAGTTGATGATGTAGATATAAAACAAATAGAGTTTATTCCTGCAAAAGATATTTCTGGATTGTTGCAGAATACATTCATTCTTATAAGAATGAATAACGAGATACCATTTGGGATTATTATAGCGGATTATGATAATATTAATCCTATTCTTTCCAAAGGGGGAATGATATCGTATGATAAACCTATAGAAGTTAATTTACAAGATTTAACTAATAGTCTTTTTTACATAGAAATTAGAGATCATTATATGCAATCAATACCTCTTCTTTTAACAAAAGAACCTTCTTCAATGATAATAAAGGCGAATAGTGATAGAGAAAGAGAAATTACCGATATCATTACATTTCTTCTCAATAAAAAAAAGATAATTGATAAGAATGATGAGTATTTAGATTTTATGGTTAATTCAACAATTATTATTGCTGATTTTCCCGGGAATTCTACTTCCAAAAATATGAATTATATAGGTTATGGGGTGGAGAGTTATTCCAACACTCCATGGTTTTATCTTATTAAGAAAAAATATGTAGATTACTATATTCTTTTAATGAATGATTATTCTAATTCCTCTGCTTTATTGGATAATTTGGAAAAAATAATGTATCATGAAGGAGTTGATAGAAATTTAATTGAAAGAGTAATGCAATCAAATATAGTAATTTCTGAAAGAAAAAAGCTTGTAGAATATATTTGCAGACATACAGATGGAGATATTTTGAAAATTGAACAAATAATGGGGAGGAGTTTTCTTCTTATAAAAAAAGATAAATTTGACTACATTGTAAAAATATTAGAAAAATACTATAATCTTACTCCCTACTTACAAACAAAAGAATAATTCAAAAGGAGGAAATACTAATGGAGGAATTGATAAGAAAGATTGTATATAATTACGATATTAGTGAAAATGATGAAGTAATTGTTATTTATGATACATTTGATGTTATCAATATGCGTAAAAGTTCGGAAAAGTATGAGGAGATCGATACAGAGTTAACAAAGTTTTATCGTTCACTAAAAGAGCAAGGAATTTCTCAAGGCAATATCCCCCTTTATATAGAAGAAGAGTTAATTATTAGGTCTTTTCTTAATAACGATGATATAAAAAATAAAAAAAGGTTGGGAAAGTGGTATTACTATCTATCCTTTTCATTAGAAGCGAGATTGTTAAAAAAATTAATGCAGGATGATTATGTTATAGATTATCTTGAAAGAAATGGATTGGAAGTGAATAGTGAAAATATTAAAAAAAGGAAAGAAGAACTTAAAAAAGAAATCCAAAAAGTATTTCGCAAAGTAATAAAAAATGAAAAATTGCGTTCAAATGAAGAATATGTCATTGTAGTAAAAAAATATGATAAAAATATTAATGATTTTGTAGATAAGTTTTTGGTTAAAAAAAATAAGAGAAAAGGGGTTGTCTTAACAGACAACATTAATGAAGCGAGGAAATTTAACTCGTTATTTTCTGCTATTTTCTATATAGGTATGGCAGAAGATACTTTATTTAGATCTTTGGAAAAGGGAGAAGAGGTAACATTACCATATTCTGTTATGGAAGAAGATTATGTAGAAAAATTGATTGAGGAAGAAAAATTGACCTATAATCGTGTTATGTTAAAAAATCTAATAACTAGAGAATATACAAAATTTTTGTCTTTTATTAATAATCCTAAAGAAGGGAAAAGAAGATGGTTTGATGAAAAACCCCATTATCCATTTTTGTTTGAGATTTTAGAAAATACATATACTTATCTTCCTGAATATATTACAGAAACAATAGAGTTAATGTTTCTAGTAGCAGATGTGTATCATATTAATCCTCAAGGGGTTGACTATGATTGGCAATCGTTTGATGAGTTGATGCAACAAATGACAAGATTAGTATCAAAGGAGGAATTGATGCAAGCAGGCAAACGTTCCGATATTATACAAAAATATCTTTCTTTGTTTTCTCTTTCCCCTAAATGGAACAATGAACCAAATTATATGGATATTATTATTCTTATTGCTATGAATGATATTATGGGGGTATATGAAAATTATGACGAATTATTTGAAGAAATAAAAAATAAGACTGGAAAAGATTGGATAACTGTATATAATCAGTATATCAAAGAAAAGGAATACTTAATAAAGAAAGAAAGAAAACAAGAAATAGAAGAATTTGAAAGGTAAGTGTAACCATTAAGGAGGGATAAATATGGGAGTGTATATGTCAGAGATTTTCAGATTACGTCCTGAATTAGAAGATTTATTTATGCAAATATTATTTTCTTCAAAAGAAGGAAAGTATAGAAAATATAGTTCTCTTTTCGATACATGGTTATATTCTTTTGATAAAAAATTCTCTTTTCATCATCACTGGCGTAAGGATGATCCTCCTTTATTACATTATCCCATCTTTGAACCCACCCTTTTTTATAGAAGTAGATATTTGTTAATGCATTTGAAAGATATAGTTGAGGACGGTAAATCGTCTGAAATTTATCCTTTATTATATGAAATGAGAAATTTGTTTCCGAAAGAATATTTAACATTTTATTTGTTATCAGAACATCCTTCTAAAACTTATTATTATTATCCTATTAATACATTCTTATCTGAAGTAAATAATTTTACATTGTCACTTTTTATAAGCACCATGTTAACAGGTATGGATAATAATTGGGTAGCAATTAGATCAATAACTGCGATGGCAACTGCGATTATGTATCATCATCCCTTTAAGATGATAGAAATAGAAACAGAATACATGAAGGATAAATATGCTAAAAATAAAGAAGACATTGATGGAGTAGATGAGATAAAAAACCGACATAATCCCGGAGGATATGTCATAATTAATGAATATGGATACAATGACAGGCCTTTTAAACCAGTTTTTTCAGATGAAGAAAAGGAATTGTATATGACGATTATTAGAAGATACTTACCATCTGCTATTGCATCAATAGCTATGTTGGCAAGTATTAAATTGCATAATGATCCTGAAGCTTTGCGAACAGAAAGTGGTTTTCCGTTTCGATATATTTATTCTTATGATCTTGACGAGTTATATGATATAGATAATAATCTTTTTGCCTCTTCTCTAGAACAATCGTTTAAGGTTCCTGTTACTATTCTTAATAAAGCTAATTATAAATTTGAAATTAATCAAAAATTACTTTTAAAGTTAATAGATGTTGATTATTTAAAGGAGGATATGGAAAAATTGCCGAAATGGATTGAACAGTCTGTTGAAAATGTGGATATTTCCAATATTAGATTTAAAGAGACTTCTAACTTGTTCTTTAATTACTATCAGGTAGTGTATTTTATTGAAAATTTTTCTCCTACAATGGAACAATTAATGGAAGTTTTACAAAAAAATAAAGAATTTGAAATATATTTTCTTCCAGTATTACAGGCTTATGGTATAACAGAAAGGGAAGAGTTTAAAGAAAATTTTGTTTTCAATGATATTTTATACGGTTTTCTATATGCAATAGCAACAAATAATGCGGAAGTTATTTCTGATGTTCATATATCTCCAGATTTGGTGTTAAATTTGCAATTTCCAGTGGGATTATATGGAGAACATGCTTCTGATAATTTTGGATATAGCCTTTTACATGCTATTGCAACAATGGATTTAGATGAGGAAGTATTATCCGATTTTATATCCTATTATTTCCATACAAGAGAAAATATGCCAGTTAGTCAGTATAATAAGCAACTTGGAATAATAGAACCTAGCTTGAGTAAACTTACTTTAAAAGAATTATTATTGAGAGACGCTTTAATACCTCTATCTTTTAAGAGAACAGATATAGATGTTCGCAATTTTGTTGATGATATTTATAACAAAGGAAATCCAGACCTTGATGTGAATAATGTTATAAATGAAAAAGTATTTTATTAATTAAGGTAATTTATTGTTGTTTTTTTATCTCCAAAACGTCAAAAAATTTGTAAAAGGAAAAGTATATTTTATTGATTATTAATCATTAGTTTATCTTTACAAGGAGGTATATATATTAAATGAATTTATATCATTTGTATGTTTTTTCTTTTAAAGACGGTAATGATGACGGTATAGGAGATCTCTGGGGGATAAAAGAAAAAATTAATTATTTGAAAATTTTGCCTGTAGACGCAATATATTTTTCTCCTGTATACGAAACAGGTTTTGTTGATTGGGGGTATGATGTAAAAAACTATAAAAAAATAGAACCTACAATAGGAAATAATGAACTTATGAAGGAAATCGTTGATGAATTACATGCATCTGGTAAAAAAGTTATTTTCGATCTTATTCTTAATCATGTATCAAAAGAACATGAATGTTTTCAAAAAGCATTACTAGGAGATAAAAAATGTAAGGAATTTTTCATATGGAGAAAGAAAATTAATAATTGGAAGAATTATATGGAGGAATCCGCATGGACATATGTTCCTGAGATAGGAGAGTATTACCTGCACATGTTTCATCCTGCACAACCTGATTTAAACTATCGTAATCCAGAGGTTGTAAATTATATTATTGATACTATTTCATTTATAGTTGAAGAGTTCGGAGTAGATGGTTTTAGACTTGATGTTATTAATTTGTTATTGAAAAGAATGGATTTTTCTGATGTTGATGAAAAATGCAATAAATCTCATTGTTTTGCTAAATTGCCAGAAACAGTAGATTTAGTAAAACAAATTTTTGATGAGGTTAAATCAAAAACAGGGAAAAATTTATATCTAATAGGAGAAGTATCCACTCGTTCCTTGGAGGAATGGAAAAAGTGGAGTAGTATTCTTGATTCTTACTTTGAATTTAGATTTAATCAGCAAGATGATAAAACCAATGAGTTTACAGCAGGATATTTTTATAAAATATTAAAGGATTATATTAAAGATGATTATAATGGTCTTATTCCAACTATGCCTCTTGGTAATCATGATACCGATAGAATAGCAACAAAGTTCGGAGAGTGGAATAAGATAGAACCTAATTTTGCTCAAGCAGTTTTTAACACAATGGCAATATTAGGTCCATGGAATTATTCTTTGTATTACGGTTCTGAACTTGCAATGACAAATCCTCGTTTACCTGTGAAATATAAATCTAAGGACCAACTACTTAATGTACCCTCTAAGAAGGGGGGGAGAGATGTTGGGAGAACTCCTATGAGCTGGACTCCTGAACAGTATGCTGGATTTTCACGGGTTGAACCATGGATTCCTCTTTCCTCAAACTATATGTCTAATAATGTGCAAACTTTACAAATAGGAACATATAACATATTAACTTATACTCATACCCTTATGGAGATTAAACGAAAATATGGATTTCCAATAAAAAGCAGTATTAATATATCAAGTGATGCTTTATTTTTAAGATTTGTGTGGAAAGAATTATTAGTATCTGTTGCCATATCTTTTTCTTCACAAGAAATGGTTTTAACTGTGAAAGGTAAAGAAAACTTAATATGGAGATGGATGGGAAAACATTCATTACTTCTAGATGGGAATTTTGATATAGAAAAAGAACATTAATGATAAAATATAAAAAAGAAGAGGAACAATTATTTAAAAAGGAGGGAATTTTTGTGAATAAAAACAAAGAAAAAACAGTTAAGAAAAAAATGAGTATAGAAGAAATAATGCTTTATTATTTTGTATTTAATATTCTGCAAACTCCCTTATTACATGCTAAAACTGTAATAGATGGATTGAATTTTATTGAGAAGCAGGTTTTTGATAAAGGATTAATTTTACTTGTTATTGCTTTATTTGATTTGTTATTGATGTCTTTACTTGCTTTATGGATTAGCGAAGATGTTGATAGCATAGGAATTAGAGATAGTCTTGCAGTAGGATTGTCTTTTTTTGGTTTAATAGGTGCTTATGTCTTAAATGATTATTTCCCGTTCCTCACAATGGTATCATGGGGATTATTGTTTGTTACTACCATAGGAGTTTTGTTCTGCAAGATTATTTATTTTAAAAAATATTTTAGAGATGAAAAATAGATACTTTGTATTAAGGTAAAATTTATTTGTTGTTAGAATTCGAAGGTTCTAATGTTTATTCCTTTTTTGTTTTTATCAATAAAAAAATATAGAAAATGATAACAAATAAATTTACGTTTTTGATGAAAAATAATATTTCCTTCATTATGTTTAAATAGAATGTTTATTATAGGTTTTGTCGTAATTGATATTAAACATTACTACTTATAAAAATAGTGAATATGTTATCTCCCTTTACTTAAATTTAAGAAAAAAATAAAATACATATTAATTACTAATTTTTTCTTTTTTTGAGAAGAAAAACTTTTTTATTTTTCTATTTTTCAAACTCATTTTCTTCTTCTTTGTTATTTTTGTTATTTGCTTTAATTTCATTTAAAATCTGTTCTATTTTTTTCATAACCTTATAAGTTTCTTTATCGAAATCTGTCAAATTTGTTTCTTTTATGTAGTATTCTCTGTAATCAAATGATTGGATTTTCTTTTTAATTTCGGTTGGGTTTTGAAGATTTTTAAGAGTAATTTTTCCATTAAATAATTCTTTATAAACATGAGATAATGATGCAAGATTTTCTTCTTCTGATCTGACAAACTGAAAAGTGTCATAGTAAGCATTAAACATATTAAGAATTTCTTCATTTACATATGTTCCTCTTGAAAGCAAGATATTATATACTTTTTCAATAAGGAGATTGTATCTATCCATTCCGAGATAAACATCATAAAAATAAACGGAATTGTAAGGCAGGAATGCTTTTAAAAAGTAATATTTTATTGCTGGAAACATATCTTCAGTAATTTTAAATTTGTCTGTTTCCCATAGAGTTTTCCATATTTCATACTCGGGGAACTTCTGTAAAATTACTAATCCTGCGATTGCTTGACCAAACATTTTTGACATGGGCATATTAGGATATAATGCTGAAGAGGTAAGCTTATTATATTCTTTCAGATAATAATTAGACAAGGAACGATATTTGTTCATCTGTGACTTGCGAAATTTTAATTTATTTAAATCTTTTAATAATGTTTTAACCATTTTTCTTCTTGGCATTTTTATTCCCTCCATTACTTATAAGTTTTTTTGTAAATATAGTCTTTCTTTATAAAAGATAGGGGGGGGTATTATATGTTGTATAATTAATACAAGAAGGAGGGGAGAAATAGTATGCAAAAAAATAAATTTCTTTTGATAATAGGAGATAGCAGACAAATGCCTGAAATAAAAGATGAAAGTATAGGGCTAATAGTAACATCTCCTCCTTATTGGCATATAAAAGATTATGGCAATAATAAACAAATTGGATACAAATCAGATTTGCATACATATCTAAAGGATTTGTATCTAGTATGGAAGGAAACATTTAGAGTATTAAAAGAAGGAAGGAGGCTTGTAATTAATATTGGAGACCAATTTTTAAGAACAAAAGAATATGGATTACATAAAGTTGTGCCAATACATGCTGAAATTATTATTCAATGTGAACAGATCGGATTTGATTATATGGGTTCTATTATATGGCAAAAAATTTCTAATACGAGAACAACTGGAGGAGCATCTATTATGGGATCATATCCTTATCCTCCCAATGGAATGGTTACATACGATTATGAATATATTCTTATCTTTAAAAAACCTTCGAAAAAAAGAGAAAAAATTGATAAAAAAATAAAAGATTTGTCGAAAATGTCAAAAGAAGAATGGAAGGAATATTTCCGTGGGCATTGGAATATACCAGGGGTAAGACAAAAAGAACATATTGCTATGTTTCCTGAGGAAATACCAAGAAGATTGATAAAAATGTATTCGTTTGTTGGGGATACTGTTCTTGATCCTTTTATGGGTTCAGGAACAACTGCAAAGGTTTCTCTTGAGTTAAATAGAAATGTTATTGGTATTGAGTTAAACGAGAATTATAAAGATGTTATAGAAAAAAAAGTGTTCGGAGGGATGTTTTCTTCAGATGTTGATTATCAAGTTATTATTAGAGAACAAAAAGAGGAAATAATATATTTGGAAGAATATACTCCTCGAATAAAAAATATTGATCCTCCGAAAGGTATAAAAAAATAACCCCCTCTATTTAGAGAGGGGGTATCAATTAATCTGGTACCGTTTACTATTTTTTATTATCGTTTATGTATACTGAATACAGAGGACATTTAGTGTCATTTTCATAACAAATTCCTTTTGCAATACATGGAGGACCTGCTTTCTCAAATAGAATGGGAGCAACTTTTTGCACTTCTTTCAACATTTTCCATGCGACTACTCTAATTTCCTTTTGAGCATGCATACATGTTCGTAATTCAAAGAAATGCAACAGTTCTCTTGCATTCATTGTTACTGTTATTCTTGAGGTAACTGATTGAGGAATTAAATATCTTGCATCTTCTTGATGTATACCCATATTAATTAATTCATTATATTTTCTAGTGGTAAAATCTATTACTTCTTGAGCTATTTTATAAGCATCTGGATTGTTCATAATCGATTCAGGTAAGTAGAATCTTCCTGTAGCTCCTGCATATCTTTGTGATTGCTGAGTATAGGAGGCAAGTCTGTGTCTTACCAGTTGGTGTGTGCATACTCTACTACATCCTTCTATAACAAAAGTAAAAACGGCATGTTCAAATGTAGAAGTATGTCCCCTTTCTCTTAACATATTTAGAAAATTCCTCACCTTTTCTTTATCAGATGTTTCTTTTTTAATTTCATCTACCGTTTTGTTAGAATAAGCAATTCTAGCAGAAATATAGATGTGTTCATCTGGATTAGGAGTATATTTGATAAGTTTTACATTTATATCAGGGATTATCTCAACTTTTTTAATTTTTTTCATTGTTCTCCCTCCTCTTTTGGTATTGTCAATTTTAATTATAACATATTGAGGGGTATCCTTAGATTTCTATATTTGATTATTTGATTATCCTTAGAAAGATTTTGTTTATAAAAAATTCCCCCTCATGACGAGGGGGTAAAAAGATAAAGAGGTTTAACTTTTACAAGATTTAATTATTTATATATTCTTCATATTCTCCATATTCTCCATATGTGTAATCCTTTACGAGATATCCTATCCCCTTTTTTATAATTTCCCAGTTAAAGAAATTATTTCCATTAAACAAGAATACTTTAAGAAAACCCTTTTCATCTTTGTCATAAGCATTACGTATATTTACAACACTACCTATGGGAAGTATCTCTTTAAGAACTCTATAATCCTTTACTTTCACAGATGCAAGAACTACATTCATATAATGATTATTATAGAAAACTCTAATGTAATTTTTGTCATACCCTGTTATTACTGCTTCATTTCCGTTCTGGCTGGAATACACTGTAGCTTTGATACTGGGAATTAAATTTATTCCTACTCCCATGATAACTCCTGCAATTAGAATGAAAACGATAAATTTTTTCATTTTTCATTCCCTCCTTTGTTTTTTTTTATTCATAGACATTATACACAAAATTTTCATAGATGTCAAGCTTTTATAAAACAATCAGATGATATGGGGTATGATAACAAAACAAAAATAGGATACAAAAACAAGAATAACAAAAAGTTAGATGATTTGTTATGATTTGAAATTACAATTCGATCTCAGCATCTCTTTCTGCTTGATTAATATCATCTCTTGTAATGAAATAAAGATAAACAAGGGAGTAGAATAACTCATTATTATTGCTATATGTATCTATGAAGTTTGCAATTTGGGATTTTACATCAAGATCTGTTGTATAATCATATATATTTCTTAGCAAGATTATTATCAGGATAAGATCTATAGGTTCTAAATTACCTTTCTTCATTTCTTTATTTAGTAATTCAAAATCCAGAGGATGGTTTTGTATCCATACTTTAAGCAAATGTATAATAGCAGGGGAAATAAGGTGGAGGTTTTTGTTCATCCATGTTTTTATAATATTATGAGTATTAATACGTTTAGAAGGATTACTAATAAAGTCAATATATTGTGTAGTTATTCCACGATAATTAATTTCCTCATGCATCCGTTCGATACGAGGAAGTATATGTTCTTCTATAATTTCATCTAATTTTTGTTCATCAAGTTGTACATTTTCATATGCTCTTTTAATGATAAACTTGGCTTGCGATTTGTAATATTCTTTCTTTTCTTTTTCAGGCATTTGTTTGTCGGGTTCTGGGATCATTAAAGGAATATCTCTAACAAACATTGCATCAAGTAGAATAGTATGTTTTTGTGATTCTTCTGCAAGATTTGTCATAATGAATGGAGTTACTATTTCTACTCCTGATAAATAGTCTTTTACGATAATTTTATCTTCTGTCATTGAAAAATCCATTTTTTTCTCTTCAAATATTCTATTGATTTCCTCGATGGGTAAAAGAAAATGTAAAAGTTGGTATTTATACAGATTTTTTTCTTGTTGTCTCATAGATTTAAAGAACTTTTGATCAGGAGTATCGGAAATAATCCAGTAGGTTCGTTCTAGGTTGATTTTGAATCCTTTTTCTTCGAAAATCTTGAGTATGGCTTCATATTGTTGTATGTTTTTCTTTATTTTTGTTTTTATTTTTTCAATAACTTTTTTGTTTTGGAAAAATTTAAATAAACCATTTTCTTTATAGTTAAGGATGATGATATTTTTATATCTACTATTAATATTTGCAAAAATTTCTTTTAAATCGATTGTATATTTAATATTTTTTATTAAAGTAAAAAGAAATTGTTTATCGTTTTCTTTAATATATGGATTAATAAGTTCAATAATTTTCAGAGAATCACTATCTATTCTTTCAAATTCCAAGAATTTTTCTAAGTCTTTTAAAGGAACTATATCAACAAGATCATAAATGATACGTAAATATCGCAAAAGAACTGGAATAATATAAGGTTGATATTTTATACTGTATAACTCTTCACAAAGTTCTGATGGCAAAATTTCTTCCATTTGTCCTATAGTTTCATACCCTTGACTTTTAACTAACGGATACAAAGAAGCATATTTTGTTAAAGGAGGGATTTCATCATCCTCAAAAAGCATAGCGGTAAAGTTTTGCAACATTTCTATTGCATCTGTTGATACTATAGGTCCGTAATCATCTATATTCATTCCTAACAATTCATTTAGAGTGTATTTTATACCTCCTTCCCATGTGGAATAATCCACATGTATTTCGTTTTTTAAGTATTCATATAATAATTTCCACATTTCTTCTAAAAAGTGTCGTTTTTTAGAGAAGATTACATAAGCATCAACATCTTTTAAGTAATAATATAATAGGAATAAAAGAAGAAAGGGAGAGAAATTTTTTAATATTTCTCCATTATAATATTTATTACCATAATAACCTCTATCTTTTTTTATTAAATGTCCCATTATTTCTTCTGCCAATTTTGCAGTTTTTTGCCTTACTACATCAGGATTTTTTCCATATCTATCCAGGTCTATTATCCACATTAAGGGGTTATTTATTACATGTTGTACATACATTGTTTCCCAGAAATCTTGTCCGTCATAATCCTCGTTTTCATAACAATAGACATATTGCTTTACAATAATCTCAGCAAGATTAATTTTGTTTTTTGATTTAAGAAGATGTAAAAAAGAATTAGTTTCATCCATAAACTTGCCATAGTTTTTTGATAGGATATTCATAAAGAAAAAAACTTTTTCTTCATCTTCTATAATTTTTTGTAAAAACTCCTTTTCTGGCATTATTTCTATCATATTTAGAATAGTATAAAAGAAGGCAGGGGTTTTTGATTTTTCTATTTCTTTTTGAATAAATTGAAATGGATGTATAGACAACAATGAAAGAAAAGCATATACAGAAAAATGCAAATCATCTAATAATTCTTCTTCTGAATATGAGAATATTTCATATAAGTCTTTACTTTCCATACTATCTCCAAAAAAGTGAGATAAAACTAATATAAGATTTAAATTATTGATGTTTTTAGAGTCTTCTTGAAAATGTGGATTAGTAAAAACATTTGTGTTTATTGTTTCTTTTTCTATTTTTATTTTCATGACGACAACCACCCTTTCTCTTCTTCTTTTATTCATATTAGGGTAAATTAAGATAATTCCTTTGGAAACTTTTATACATTGAAAATTTTTTAACATTGATCTACATAATTATTAATATATTAAAAAGATACTTCTTCTTTGTTTTGGATTTCACGTAAAAATGAATGTTGAAAGTATACTTCACATAGTTTAATTCCCTATATAATAAACGAAGGAGGGTGATGATAATATGAATTTACCATCAATGGGCAATTTTTTACAACTTCTTTTAGGTCAACAAGAATCTGAAAAGCAAAGAAAAGGATACGTTAATATATCAGCTGAAACTATTAAACAAATAGAGGGAGTAGTAAATCAAATAAAGGAGGAATTTAAAAAAGAAGGAGCTTCTGAAGAAATACTCAATGAGATAGATGGCTTTATGGAAGATATCAAATCGTGGAATTCAAAAGAACATAGAAACATTGGAGAACTTCATGATATGCTGGAAGCTAGGGTGGATAGAATTAATGCGTTAGCGAAAGAAGAAGGTAGGGATGTAGAGTTAGCAGACTTTTTATATTTGATAGCAAAGGCACTACAAAGGGATTATAAAATTGCAGTATCTGCTAGTGTTCAAGAAAACGCATCATCAGAAAATTCTATATTTTCTGTTCTTAATCAAATAAGAGATGATCTTGATATGGTACCGTTTAATTCCGTTGATGATAGTGTAAAATATTTAGTTGCTAGAGATCTATCAATTGCGGTAAATAATACAATCGATCAGACAGGGTCCTATCTGCATTTTTTAGGGCATGATACTCATAATAAAACAACAGTTAGTCCTACAGGTTCTGTTTTAATAGGTGATTTTTCTGAGAGTGAAGTTAATAATGCATCAACGAAGACTATTGGAGCGATTGTTGATGGAAAGTTCGTTTCGTTTAACGATTTAACAGAAAAGGAAATAGATGATGTAATGAACAAAGCAACATTTATTGTTTCTGTTACAAATGTAAAAGGAGGACAAGGATGGATTGTTGATTTACACGCAACGGAGAATTTTGATTTGCTTGAAGATAAAGATGTGCAGGAAATGGAGGCAACCAAAAGCGTTGCTATTATTTTCTCTGCTTTGAAAACAGAACCAAACCTTGCTATAAAAGGAGTTAGGGTAAAAAATATTAAAAATGGAATTGTTGCTAATAATATAGCTGCTCATATTGAAAGGGTTAGAAAGAAAATTATAGATCCTGAGACAATAAATACGGATATCATGAAAACAACTGCTGTTTTTGAGAATGCTTTATCTATCCCTGTATTATATAGACATATGGCAAAAGACAAAAAAATAAAGAAAACATTAAAAGAATATATTGATAAGAGAAGGACAGATTTAGAAGTTTTAACTGGCACTGCTGATCCTTCTCATTTGCAAACTTATATGTATATGCAAACAGAAAAGTACCTTCATAACAATAAAGATATACAACCCGATATAAAGTTAGGAATTAGAGATGTAAATGAACTTATTAACATTGCTGCTGAATTAATTTACCAAGAAAAAATAGAAATGGCAGGAGGAGATCCTACAAAGTTAACAAAGGAGGAATTATTTAATTTAAGGAAGGAAGCAGAAAAAGAAGCAATAGATATATTTGAAGAAATTGTTATTAACGGAACGGATCCTGCAAAATACCCTCATACTTCTGTTATTGGATTATTTGTCTCTAAAATGTATGCTGATCCCAAATTTTTCGCAGAAGTATTAGCAGTTATGGATAGAACTCGAAATTTAACACCTGAAAGAAGAAATCAAGTTATTAAAAATAAATTGGGAAGTATTATAGCAAGAATTGAAAAAGAGGCAGGAATTGATGATGAAACGTTACAGGAAAGATTTATTGAAAGGCTTGAAAACGATCCTTTATTAATGGAAAAATATTTTGATGAAAAATTAGCAATGGCACAAACAGATCAGGATGTTAAAAATATATTAACAGAAAGAAAGAAATGGTATGAAGAAAGACTAGGGGTTGATATTGACATAAAACTTAGAAAAAATGAAAAAGGTGAATGGGAATTATTTAATCCTAAAAATGGATTACATGGAAAAAAATTGTCCGATTTAGTAACAGAATCTTATGCGATAAACTATTTAAAAAAGGGAGTCCATTTACAGGATAATATATCTCAAAAAATACGTGATTATATTAAACCTAAGAAATTTGATTTGGCAAATATTTTATCCCGTGCTATGGACAACAAAGGAGTGACAGATACAACCTTAAGGGTTAAAACTGATGCTATGAAAGAAGTAATACTATCGGATACGATTAAACTTGTTGAGGATATGAAGTCTAGAACAGGGCAGTTAGATACTTTTATTGGATTAGGAGCACAAGCAATGAATGAAATAGAGGATATTTTACAAGATAAAAGTTTATCTCTTGATAAAAAACTCTCTAAGATTAATTCTGTTGCAAATAGAACAACCCTTCTAAAAGTTGGAGGAGTAATGATGGCAGGGGTAGGATTGTCAGCTAAAATTATGATGGGAGCTTCTGGAGCATTGAAAGAAGATCCAGCAAAGTTTGTAGCTCTTACAACGATAGCTGTAAGTATTATAGCATTATCAGCGATTGTTTCTCTTTTTGTCTATTTTAACATTAGAAGTAAGAAAAACAAGATTCTTAATGCCATGAAAGATGAGATAGCGAGAGCAGACAAAGTTGTTGATAGGAATGTATCTAAGCGTGCAGAAAAATTTGAAATGTCACAAAAATCTGTAAAAGATGAAAAACAAGCTAAATCACAATACCGCAAGGAAAAAATTCATACTATCGCAAAAAAACATCAGATTGATCATATTGAACAAGATGTTACTGTACAGCATTTGGAAGGAAACAACTTTAATGTTGATGTGGGAGCTATAAAGTTTTCAGATGGTTCTACAGGAATTATCATTAAAGGGGTTATAGAAACCCCAGAAGGAGAAAAAGAGGCTATTACTGTAAAGTTAGAAAAACAACAAAATGGAAAATTAGTTCTTAAGAGACCTCCTAAAGTTATGCTTCTTGATGGAGAAAATCATGCTGCTATTGATATCAAAGACACAAAAGAATTGAAAGAGTTTGTTTCCTTATTGAAGAAACTTGGTGTCATAGGGGAAATTGAAAATAAAGTTATTCCATCTGTTGGTAAAGAAGTTTCTGCTGGTCGCAAATCTCTTTTCTTTGATGATTTATATAATCAGCAAGCTTCGAGATTCTTTGCTGAAATATTGTCAGAAGTATCTAAAATTACTTCCTCAGAAGAAATAGAAATAAAATAAGAAAAGATAAGTATATTGTTTGTAGAGGGAGGATATATTATCCTCCCTTTTTTATTAGGAATATTTTTATCAGTATAATTTTTTAAGAAAAGTGAATAATTTTTGGAGGTGAAAACAATGATTATTTATCTTAAGGGAGGAGATATTCTGTTTTTATGGAAAGATTCAGAAATTGAAGAAGTAAAGGTAGACAATCGAATACTTATAGAGGGTAAGGATTTTGGAAAAAAAGTTACTGTTACATTTATTACAGGAGCAGAAAGAACTTTTAGTGAAGTAGAAGTGGGTATTATAGATGATCCTGTAGAACTACCAATATCTGATGTACATAAAATTTATTCTTCTCCCTATGTATTTAATGAACTTGTGATATTTCCTAAAAAAACAATCATAGTTCCTATACCAAATTCTAAAAATAAAAAGAAAATAAGGGGGAAAAAGAAGGATGGATAGATGGCAGGATTATCAAGAAACTGAATTTGTTAATGGATTAGACAAGAAAACTTTAACTGATTTTTTAAGAAAAAAAGGATATAATGACGACGTTATAAAAGGAGTTATTTACAATCTTGAAAAAACCACTAATAAACGCATTGCTTCTCAATCAAGATTTCTGAAACATTTAAGATATGGAATAAAACTTCCCAGTGGGCCAGTAGAGTTGATTAGTGATAATCCTAAAGAAAATATTTATACTGTTGGTAAACTAAGTGATAATGTAGATGTCTATTATGTAAATGGAATTCCTCTTTCAATAGTTGTAAAAGCAAATTCAGAGGAAGAGGCAATTAGACTTGCTAAAGAACTTTCAAAAAATCAGTCATATGCTTCACTGATGAATTATGTTCAAATTATTACTGCTTACGACAATGACACCAAGGAAGCATGGTATTGGGCAAATAGTCAATGGAAACAAGCTGAAGAAGATACTCCTTATATTATGCAATGGAAATATATATATGATTCTAAAACTTTAATGCCCATTGCTAAATCTAATGCTAATTCTTTTTTGTCTTTTTTAGATCCTGATACTTTTATTAATATTATTAAATATTACACATGGATAAAAGGGGATGATAAAGTTGTTCCCAGACACATGCAATACAGAGCGGCCGAAAAGATTGTCTCCCGAGCAGAAAAATATGCTAAAGGAGAAACAAATAAAAGAAAAGGACTCATTGCCCATTACCAAGGATCCGGAAAAAGTTGGACAATGGTCTTTGCAGCGTATAAGTACTTGTCAAGGAACCCCGATTCAGTCGTTTTTCTTATGGTAGATAGAAATTCTTTGGAATACCAAATTATGAATCAACTAACAAGTATTCAACCTCCTGTTCAAGTTGTCAATATAGATAATGCTGAATCTTTAAAAACAGTTCTTACTGAGGGAGGTAATAATGGAGGCATTTATGTTGTTACTGTTCAAAAATTCCAAGAAAGATATCTTGGTTTGGGGGATGATAATTTAGACGAAAATATGAAGAAAAATATTGAGGCTCTTTCAAAAAGGAGAGATGTACTTCTCTTGATAGATGAAGCTCAAAGGAGCCAAAGCGGAGTTCTTTCTTTATTTATGAAAACAATTTTTAGAAACGCTTCTATGTTCGGATTTACTGGCACCCCATCTGCAGAAGTAATAAAAAGAAAGAAATTGTTTAAGAAAAATGGAGAACCAACTAAAGAGATGCAAAGAATTATTGATGAGTTGTATGCTTATTTACCTGAAGAGGAAGCTAAAAAAATCATCGAAAATATGATAAAACATTGGGAACAATATAAAGATGATGATGAAATTATCATTTCCTCAACTATGCTTTTATTTTCCGAACCAGATGAAGGACTTTATGATGTTTATTCTGTGGAAGATGCTTTGAAGGATGGATTTCTTGTTCCTGTAATTTATGTAGAAAAAAGAATAGTAGAAGGGGAATTGGATTTGTTTGGAATAAAATCTTTGGAAGACAATATTGAGATTTTAAAAACAAATGTTGTTCTTTCAATGGATGAAGAACATGTATTAGATGGATTAAGATATGTAGGAACATCAATTAGCAGGACTATTAGTACCTCAAAATATAAAACAAAAGCGTATTTAGAAAAGGTTGCTGATAGTGTAATTAAAGATTACCTTGAAGGTAATAGAAATAAAGGAAAAGCAATGGTTGTTGTCGGGGATAGAATAACTGCTTTAAAATTACTTGATATTTTAAAAGAGAAAGTTAAGAATATGGGATTACCATCGGATATTGTTGCAGCTTTTATTAGTTTGGATAGTAATGATAAAAATAATCCTGTAATAAACAAATATATTGAAAATTTAAAAGAGAAGTATGGATCTGTATCTTCTGCTCATGGCAAAATGTTAGAATCCTTTAAATCTCCTCCTGGAGATGATAGCATACATATTGCAATAGTTGTTGACCAATTAACTGTAGGAGCAGATATTCCTCCTGCTACCCATTTATTCCTTGCTAAGAAAGTTAAAAATATTGCTAAGTTTAATCAGATCATGGGAAGAATCATGAGAAAATATGAAAAAACAGGTAAAAGTGTTGCTATGTTATATGATTTAGCAGACAATAGAGATACCCTTGAACTTTCAGTAATGGTTTATTCTTCAGAAGGATTAAAAATTATGAAAAATCCATATCAAGCATTATCGGATGGAGAAATACTTTCTTCTTTATTGGAGTTCCATGAAAATGTTGATGCTCTTGAAAGTGCTTTTGAACAGTTAGAACAAGAAATGCAAAAGCATGGAATAGAAAAACTAAATATATTCGATCTATATGGGGCATATCAATATCCAAAACCGATACCAACTTTATCTTCTATTATTGTCGGTTTGTTGAAACAAATTAGAGGTAACCTTACTTCATTACAGTTCTTGTTTGGAGGGATTGAGGAAGATAAAGGGGTAGATATAGAAATGGCAGAATCGAATATAAAAGATTTTCTTGATAATTTATCCAATATTTCTGAGTATCTTCCTAATTTCAAAAAAGATATTTTAACCTATTTGAGTTTAAGGGATAAATTATTAATAATGGGAATAAAGGAACTTTTACCTGAATACGCAGTTTCAAAGAGGTACCCTCAATTTAAGAAAGATATAGTGGG
>Ga0256838_1000684_pt1 | contig 19042 bp, 24 predicted proteins | sample 4571419metaG_FD_185978 | JGI IMG/M metagenome (GOLD analysis project Ga0256838, IMG submission 185978) | Hydrothermal vent microbial communities from Guaymas Basin, Mexico - 4571-419 | ecosystem: Environmental > Aquatic > Marine > Hydrothermal vents | place: Mexico: Guaymas Basin | collected...
AGAACATGCCGACGCACAAGTATATCAAGGAGTGGGCAAAGGGCCTTGAGGAGCACCTGAACGGGTTTGAGTACATGGACGAGCATGCAGCGAGTAGGATAGTGGTGCTAAAGAACAAGAGAGAAGAGATGGATATAGATCCAATCATTCGCGGGCCTGTACCGAACGTATAACTTCATAGTACGCTAGGTTTCTGACGTGCATCATTATTGTCGCGTCAAGAGCTGCCAGGATCCACCCGAAAGTTGTTGGCAAGAGTGCTATGTATATTATGTATAATATGCCGAAAAGAGCTGCCAGGAGTAGAAGTGTTATGTATTTTTCCCTTGCGATAGTCCATGTTTTCTCTATTGCTTCTTTCCATCCTTCTGCGTCGGCTATGTATGGTGCCACCGATGTTGCCACCGACGCGAACCAGCCCAGTGCAAACACGAGCAGTCCCAGGTTTGCCCACACCTCGGATCCGCTGCCAATTGAGTATAGAACCGTCGCAAGGAAAATGAGAAGTCCCAGTATAAATGGAATCCACGCGAACACCGTTGCAGTCCCCACATCCATCCATTTTTCCTTTAACCGCTTCCAAATTTTCTCGATAGTCGTTGGCCCCTGTTGCGCTGCACCCGCCGCCACAATTCCGACTATGCTGTAGGTGAGTAGGAGTACTGTCGTGGCAACGCTTCCGGCCACCATCTGCCCCAACGGGTACATTATCAGGTATGTTGCGCTTCCAAGGGCTATTGCTGATATATACGCGATGAATCCCCAGACTATCAATACGCCTGCATTTTCCTGCCAGTTTCCAAACACCCTTCGAATCATTGGATCACCGTTAGCTTCACGCGTTTCTCCGTCTCGTTTAGCACGTACTCGTAGCTGTCCTCGTGTTCTGTTCCTATGACAGTTAGCTCGTACGTTCCCGGGCTCGTCGTGGGGCGAGAGAATATGTTAAACGAAATCGTTCTTTCTTCGCCAGGCTTCAGTATGCCTAACCTCTGCTCCGATCGCCTGACGAACCCCCCAGTGTTTAGTGCAAGGTCGTAGGGCGCTATAACGGTTACGGACACCAGTCTTGGCTCGCGGGACTTGTTCTGAACGGTTACCTCAAGTGTTATTTTTCCACCCTCGTGAATAACGAGCTTGTATGGGCTTAGGAGCGTCTTCAACACCAGCATGCAATAAATACGACTTCATGGTATAAAACAGAATCCTTTTGAGTGTGCCGGGGGCGCCAGCGAGTGGCGCCCTCCGGAGCCTCGAGAGGTGTGAGGCGCATGATCAGAGCCGTGCAACCGCGAGTTCCACGGCCGCTACGTTCTTCCCGCTTTTTCGCAGGGCTGCATGGTAGCAGTCTATGCACATCCACTTCCCATCGTGGAGTACTGCCAAATCTTTGCGTACTATGCGCCCACAGACCTCGCATCTCCTCGCTTCTTCAGGGCGAAGAGGGACCTGGGTGATCGCACACTCGAGCATGTCCATTTCCCGGTCGGCCTCCTCGCCTCCCGTCGCCCCGTGTCTATAACGTGCAGGTTATTTATATAGTTTTCGTAAGCAGTCTTTTTCTATAACAAAACAAACGGCTTGGGGTGTTGATTATGTATAAGCGCTACGGTATGAAGCATCCGGAGGGTAAGCTCGTTCGCAAAGAGTGGACGATCCGTCTCATGAATCTACCCCCGGAAATTCTTTCCCGTAAGCGTCAGCTTCTTCGTTGGGTTGCTATAGCGCTTGGGTTGATAACACCTGGTGATGAACGGGCCGGAATCATCGATGTTCTTGATGCACTATTCCATTACAGCTATTCTAAGGATGTTGAGCCCACCGCAGAGGATATTCTTCTCTACGTGAATATGCGCCGCAAAGAGCGTGGGGAGAAACCTGTCGTCTTAGAGGCAGTACGTTATCACCTCCGCCGTCTTGAAGGTGTTGGCATTGTGGAGAAGACGAAGGGACGTGGCGGCACGTACCGTTTTACCCGTGCGCTTCAGTCATCGGGTTCGGATCCCGCAGCCTTCGTGGATCATATCTTTGATCAGCTTGCTGCATCTCGTGACGTTGTCAAGAAGGCCGTGGTATCTCTCACAAGCCTTTACCGATGAGTGCTGCGATCCTATACGTGCAATCGTAGAATAGCGTGGTTATTATCGCTCCCCAGCCTATGAGTGGTGTCATAGCAGCTGCAGCTACGTGTGTCAGGATTCTATTTTCAAGTATTCCGTGCTCTTTTGCGAATTTGCTGTCTGCGAACGCTCCCGCGGCGATTATTGTGGCAGGGATCAGATACACATACTCGTTGAGCATTACGAACAGGAGGAAGTATGTAGCCAACGCAAGATAGTCTCCGCGTTCCTTTTCTTCTCCTGCTAGCAGCTTTCCAACAAGCATGGCTGCCGCAGCGCTTGCTACTGCAGGATCTACAGATATTGTTGCAAGTACTGCCCCGTTAATCGTTCCAGCAATTTCCGGTGTGTACTTGCACTTTCCGTTTCGTTCTAAGAAGAAAGTTAGCCCGGCGGTAGCTGCACCCAGGGCGATTACCCACAATTCCATGTTCTCGCCTCAGGTTTCTTTCGTCAGGACGTTTCCCGTTTTGATGTCTATGACAATGGTGGTCTTTCCTGGCGAGAGCGCCTTTGCCGCGTCGAACACCTTAGTTATTGGCTTCAGCGGGTTGCTAGCAGTTATCAGTGCTGCGGTCTCCGGTTTGATCATCAACATCTGCGCTAGAGCTCCCAGTATTTCCCTTTCATTGCCATATTCGATGTTTATTGCTGCAAATACGTTGTTGCCATCTTTCCACGCACAATCTACGTGTGCCGCTCCCTGCCTGTAGTTCTTGAATGGCTTAAAGCCCATTTCGCCCCCGAGTTGGCAGAAGTACTCCTTGAGGGCTTCTCGGTCAAAGGGATTTTCAACCCTCGTGCGGATCGTTTTGACGTCGGCAATGCTCCTTGCGGCTGGGTCCATGATTTTAACTATGTGCAGTGTTATTATAATATGGCATTTTTTACTGATGCCGAGGGCGAGTGGATGGTTCGCTCAGCTCGTGCTGTTCTCGAGGCGTATCTGCATCGTGGTTCGCGCATAATTCCAAAACCACCTTCTGACAAGCTAGCCCGTCCCTTTGGCGTGTTCACTACATTGAAGATATATCCTGCTGGCGACCTTCGTGGTTGCATAGGCTACCCCGAGCCGATAAAGCCGCTTAATGTAGCTCTCGCGGAAACTGCTATTTTGGCGGCGACGGAGGACCCGCGATTTCCACCTGTTCGCCCGGAGGAGCTAGATACACTCACCGTGGAGGTGTCTGCACTTACTCCACCAGTTCTTCTGGATGTGCCAAAGTCCGAGATTCCCAAGCACGTGAGAATTGGCGAACATGGCCTGATTCTCCGCTATGGCTCACATTCTGGCCTTCTCTTGCCGCAGGTGCCCGTGGAAGAAGGCTGGGATGTGGAGCAGTTCCTTGCATACACTGCAATGAAGGCGGGATTGCCGCCTGATGCATGGACGTGGCCTGATGCCAGGATCTACACATTTACCGCAGAGGTTTTTTCTGAAGTGGAACCAAAAGGGCCTGTAAAGAGGGTGATGTGATGCAGTGGAAGCATGTTCACGGTATAATGCTCTTCTTTCTTGTGTTCTTCCTCGTTGATCTTACCATCGCAGTTATGGCGCTTTTTGGCTACAACGGATTTTTTGTCACGGTGACGCGCAACACTGGAACGATCTCTGTCCACGGCAGCGATGCGCTTGTCTTCCTTCTTAGCGTTCCCATCGCACTTGCCTTGCATATTCTTTGGTATCGTGGACGTTGGAGCTGGTTTAGCACGAGCCCGCAGATCCGTAGGAACGTTTTTTACGTCTTCCTTGTGCTGTATCTCGTCCTGTTCTTCGCTCTAATATACGCGGGAGCACACGCCTGTCACTCCGCCTGTTCTGTTTCCAGCGTTAGCAGCTGCACAGTGAACTACAGGCCGTTTGGCGTGAATGTAGTGTACTCTTGTCGCATTCCCACGGCAATCAATCCATAACGAGGACTGTTGTGGTTGCAGGCGTGCCGTTGATAGTTATTGTTCCTGTGGCTGCGGCCTCGTTCAGCGTGCCGCACACGCTAACTACTTTCTCCCCCTTGGCGTAAACTCCCACCTTTTGTGGATTCCCTGTGATTCCAGTGCCGCGTATGTTTATCGTGATGATTTTCTGTCGGGCATCCTCGTTCTTCAAGCTGACATCTATACAAAAGTCTGGTTTGACGAGGTGGACCGCTGCCGTGGTCACGTAAATGCCATCTGCGCTTCCACTATTCTGAACCTTGCTGAGCTGCGTGGATATGGTTTCAAGTGCTTTGGAGAGTGTTTTTACGCTGGATTCTAGGTATTGCAATCGCGCAGCCATCTCACCGTTTTGGGCTATCTGTGTTTCAAGGGCTTTACTCGTCAGATTGTACTTCTCTTGAAGGTCTGCTAACCGCTTTTGGCAATTGCTGCTCTGCACACTACTGCCCAGTATGTAGAATACGGGTGCCGCGAGCAGAATGCCCACGGCAAAGGCTGCCCACATCTTTCTCCAATTGTTCTTCTCTTCACTGTCCACCGGGTACCGCCTCTTCCGGCTGGGCCTGTTCAGTCTCTTCTTCCTCACCTATGGGTATCTCCACGGTTCTGACACCGCCGTCCGGTGTCTTGTACACAATTGTGATTGTTCCCACTGCCTCCTGGGCGTCTGCTAGCTGTTGAATCCACTGGAGCTGACTCTTCTTCATAACTGTTATCATACCCTTGAATATGGCATCAACGGGCTCAAACCCTGCTGCCTTGAGCGCCTCAATCGTCTTGATTACTTCATCTTCCGCTTTCATCGTATCACCATAAAATACTGGTTCCAACGCTTTAAACGTTGCTGCGCATTATCTTCTCGTGGATGCAATTTCTCTGCTAGCGCGCAAGCTGGCAGATCAAGTGCGCAAATGGGACGACATTGTTGTTGTGAGCCACTACGATGCCGATGGGATCACATCTGCGGCCATCCTTGTTTCAGCGCTTCGTGGTATCGGTAAGGACGTGCGTTTCATTAACGTCAAGCAGCTCTACTCTGACCAGGTGGCGGAGATAAGGGATATGGGTTCTGCGTTCATATTCTCAGACTTGGGCATTGGCCAGATATCCGTACTCCTCGATCAGATGCGCGCCCCATTCATAGTTCTTGATCATCACGAGATCCCCCCAGGTCGCGAGTATCCATACCTTCTCCACCCGCACATCTTTGGGATTGACGGAAGTAGGGAGCTCAGTGGTGCAGGCGTCTCGTACCTTTTCGCTCGCGAGCTTTCTGGACGGAAAGACCTTGCCGCGCTCGCGGTGGTTGGCGCCGTTGGCGATGTACAGCTTGTGGACAACGCCCTTGTAGGATATAACCGAAACATCCTTCGGGACGCCATAGAATCCGGAAAGATCTTTGTCTACAGAGATTTGGCGCTTTACGGCCGCGTGTCTCGACCACTGCCATATATGTTCGTGTACTCTACTGATCCGATTCTTCCTGGCTTGACTGCCAACGAAGCCGCGGTTTATGATTTCCTTGACGCTGCCGGTGTCTCATACCGCGATGAAAACGGCGCCCTCTTGAGTTATGTGGATCTGAGCGAGAGCGATAAGAGAAAGCTATTTACTGCTCTGTCCATGTACTTGCTCTCCCGTGGTTGGAACTCTCAGCGCCTGCAGTCTCTTTTGGGAGAAGTATACGAGCTGACAGATGAAGATATCCATTCTCCACTCCGCGATGTCCGTGAGTACGCTACGCTTCTGAACGCCTGCGGGCGACATGGACGACCGGAGGTGGGGGTTCATGTGGCTATGGGCGACAGGGGAAAGTACTACGATGAGGCTATTGCTCTTCTCCATCGTCACAGGGCTGCTCTACGCAAGGGCGTGGACTATGTGGTGAATAACGGTCTGATTCAGCTAGAATCTATTCAGTACTTCCACGCGTACGATGTAATTCCTGCAAGCGTTGTGGGAATTGTGGCAGGCATGGTATACAGCTCCGGGATTGCTTCTTTCCGAAAACCCATAGTGGGGATGGCTTACGAGGATGAAGAGCACGTGAAGGTCTCTGCCCGCGCCACGTCTCGTCTCGTTTTGGCAGGTGTTGACTTGTCTAAAGCTATGCGTGTGGCTGCGGAGCGTGTTGGTGGAGAAGCGGGCGGACACAAGCCGGCGGCGGGTGCAAGAATCCCCCGCGGAGTAGAGGAAGAGTTTTTGAGGCAGCTGGACAGAGTCGTTTCTTCTCAGTTGGGTGCTACTTGACCTGCTTTAGCCCATACTCTTCGGTGATTGCTTCTACCATTTCTAGCATATCGTCTTTGACTCCATGGAGCGCATAGTACTTCGGGCGGGGCAGCGTTTTCTCTATGGCTTGTCTTACCATGTGCTCATCAATGAAGGGGAACGCGTACTTTGGGATCATATGTCCGAATGCAACCCCCTTTTTCAACGCGATTTTTGTGAACCTTGGGGCGTAGTGGCCGCCACCGATACCTATTGCGGTAGGTACGTCCTTTGGCTGGAGCGCTGCTATGGCCGCCTCTCCTATGACTGCCGCTGCTTCCTCATTCTCCCACTGCTCTTCAGTACTACCCACCTCAACGAACATGATGGGTGTGTTCAGCGTGGGCCCGTGGTGTGTTACTTCGTATGAGACGGAGAAGCCAGGAATCGCCCTCTTATTTATCTCCTCAAGCGCAGATAGCATATGCTGGGCCGGAGCAATGGATAGCGTTCTGCTCTGCCCACCGTAGAGGGCATCTCCCCAGTTTCCCGTGGTGTGGACGGTCAGGGTCGGTTCTCCACTCTTGGACGAGTGGCGGGATAGGACGATATACAAATCGCTGGGGTACTCGTCCGCCAGCCAGTCTGCATATATATGCTCTGTATCTATGACGATAAGGTCTGCGTTCTTGTATTTGAACACGGGGCGCTCGCGGAATGTTTTGTCCGTCTTTTCAAAGTAGTTTTCTATGAGGTATTCACCTATCTTTATGGAAGCCGGGTCCTTCGTGCACATGACGAACGTGGGCATAGGTTTATGTTCCACAAAGACTTCAAAAGCTTCGCCCCTTCTTTTTGTGTGAAACGCATCTACTGGATCCTTCTCTTTCTACTGGCCCTCTTTGCTGCCCATTTGTTGAACTCCAGTGAACATAGGCCTGTTTCTTGTGAGCTGAATGCTTTCTCCCCTCTCTTACGCCAGTACTATCCCATTGTACAGAATTCTGCCGCTAGTGTCTGCCCCATCAAATCTGTTTCTGTTCGTGGCGGGGTGCAGCTTTACTACTCCGTAACCTCTGATCCGGATCTGAACGCCGTTCTTTCCGCGCTCCGTTCCCGCGGTGCCCGTGTGGAGCGTGTTGTTTCTGGTAGAGAGTGGTTTGTTATGGTGGACTACAGCGGCACGCCCCTGAGCATCTATTACAGCGCAGAGAGGAATGCTCTGATTGTCTTCATTTCTGCCAGAACATCTTCGTCCTGAAGTATGTCCTTTCAGCGTCAAGCAGCGCCTTCCAGAACTCGTCTTCATTATCGTATGGCACTCGTAGTATCCTTGCTGCGGTCTGGGAACCAACCCCCGGGACGGCCATCGTGATGATTGCTTTTTTACCAAACTCTCTTACCAGTTCTGCGTTGCGTATGAGCTCCATCATCTTAGTCTGGTCCTTCTTGCCCGGTCGTTTCTTTGAGAGTATTTTTCTAGCGGCTTCCGGGTCGTAAACCACTGCGAGCAGAGGAGAGCCACATCTTATGCACTTTGGGTGCTCGGGAAGATCTTTCACTTTCCTGTGCATCTCCGTGCCGCATGATGTGCAGAGCAACGTTATTTCTTTCTCTAAAACGCGTTTCTTGAAGAGGTCCAATATCGTGTGCTCTGGCGTGTCTGGGTTCACGAGCTCTGGCGCGTTGAGAGCGTGTGATAGCTCATACTTCCCTACCTTGCTTATTTTTCCTGTGGTAACCCGATATTTGCCCGCTTCTAGCCCTGAGAAGAATCTTTTCACTGCTTCCAAGTCTAGCTTGTCGTGCAAGATCTCTTTCCATGCTTCTCTGTGTATGGGAGATCCGACAAGAGCGTCCAGGATCTTTCGTATGTTAATCTTTTCCAACTTCGCGTGCTTGGATATGAGGCCAAAGCGTCTGGCCACGTGGATGAAGCGCCACTTGAACATGTTCGTCTTTGTTATTGCATTTTCAAGCACAAGGTCTACGAGTTCCGGGTTTATGCTTAGTAACACCTTTTTCACGTTTTCCGCTCCGAAGCCCTCTGATTCGAACTCTAGTATGACTGCGTAGGGGGAGGAGAACATGCGGACGGGGATTCCGTAGCGCCTCGTGATCTCGGCTGCTATTATTCGACCCAGCGTAGCGTTTCCTCGTGAGCCGAGCGGAACGTGCATCACGACGAATCTGTCTGACTCCTCTATCCTTACCTCGTTCTCGCTTGGCGCGTCCTTGAACTGCTTTGATGCTGCGTCTATATCTGCCATGTTTGCCACGTCTGTTACGCTGGGCGCCCCGTTTCTCATCCTCCGTCTTTCTGCTGCGACCTCCCTTGCCACTTCTTCTTCTACAGGAATCATTTCGCCGATCCATGATGGTATTGCGCCCACCATGCTCTCTGACGGCTCAACGTAGACCTTTTGGTTCTCTATGGATATCACGCGCCACGGCCTACCCTTCACGACGAAAACCACACCATTGCTCAAATAACTGCTCACGAAGTCCTCGTCAAGGCTTGCTATCTTGTTGTTGCTCACCACATCTATGACCAAGAACCTTTCCGAGTCTGGAATCATGCTGAGATTCCCGTAATAGTAGCGCCAGCTGTCCTTTGTTCGCCGTATCCTGTCACCTACAATGCGCAAGTATTTCTCCGATTCTACCTGCTCCACAACAGATATGAAGTCGTCCTCACTGAGTGTCTCGTACGGCTGTGCCCCCCTCACGATTCTGAACGCTTCCTCAAGGGTTACCTCGCCGTGATCCATAAGGATTCCGACGATCTGGTGTGCTAAAACGTCCAAAGCGTTCTTTTCCTGTCTTGCCGGCTCTAGCCTTTTCTCCATAGCTCTCTTCGCGATGACCGCCGCCTCCACGAAGTCGTGCGGATCTGTTGCTATGATGTAGCCCACGGATACTCTGTCGTATCTGTGTCCTGCTCTTCCGACCCGCTGGATCAGGCGAGTTACCTGTCTTGGTGAACCGTACTGTATCACCGCGTCCACTTCGCCCACATCTATGCCTAGCTCCATACTTGATGTGGCGATTAGATGGCGTGTTTCTCCTTCCTTGAAGCTTTTTTCGACTCTTTGCCGTACTTTTCTTGCGAGGGAGGAATGGTGGACGTCGGTACTGTCGTGCAGGGCGGAGAAGTAGAGCGATAGGTGCTCCGCCATGTTTCTCGTGTTCACGAAGGTGATTACCTGCTTGTGCTTTTTCAGTATCTCTTGCATGGCTCGTAGGCGTGCGTAGACCTCTGGGTTGATGCTCATTTCCGCCGCAGCGTTCTTATCCTCTTCGGTGGGCCGTGGATAGAGTACCCGTATATCATACTGCTTCTTGGCACTCACGTCTATGATCTCCGCGCTTCGTCCCGTGCCTGCGAGGAACTTTGCGGTCAGTCTTGGTGAACCCACCGTTGCGGAAATCCCCACGCGCTGGAATGGATGCCCCACCTTCTTTTCTAGCCGTTCCAGGGCGATGGCTAATTGGTACCCTCTTTTCTCTCCTACCAGCTCGTGGATCTCGTCAACGATTACAGCCTGCACGTTCTTCAAGTGTTCTCCCATCTTCTGCGCGGGAAGGATTGCCTGGAGCGTTTCAGGGGTTGTTATGAGGACATGTGGCGGTTCCGCGGCTTGTTTTGAACGGCGGTATTGTGACGTGTCCCCGTGGCGGACGTCCACCGTTAACCCGAGCGATTCGCCCCACCACTTTATTCGCTCGAGCAGGTCTCGGTTCAGGGCACGTAGCGGGGTGATGTAGAGAAGGGCGATGGGCTTGGCGCCTTCCGCGAGTATTCTTTCCAGTAGCGGGAGAAGCGCAGCTTCCGTCTTTCCGGAACCAGTTGGAGCGACTATGAGTGCGTTTTTTCTATCTCTTATAGGATGGTACGCTCTCTTTTGAACCTCTGTCGGTTCCTTGAACCCTCTCTTTTTCCAGAGTGCCAGGATCTTTTCAGAGGGATGCATCTGTTCACCGAAGTAAAAAATAGGCAATGGCTTTACCAGTCTTCATCGTCCGTGTCAAAGTCCTCGTCTTCCTCGTCAAAGTCCTCGTCCCAGTCCTCTTCGTCCCAGTCGTCCTCGTCCCAATCCTCGTCCCAGTCCTCTTCGTCAAAGTCTTCCTCGTCTATGAGTCCCTCGTCAGTCTTTTTGAGTTCGTCATCCACCATGGGAATCGGAAGGAATTGCAAAGTAGGGTTTATTAATGTTTCCAAGGGTTCGGTTTAAATATAATCGTCGTGTTCTACTAATATGGGTGTTTTCTCGGTCGTGCGGCGGGCAATCGCGGATTCTCTGGACGTGGGTCTTGTGCTCCTTGTCGTGCTCGTTGAGTGGGGCATTACTTATGCTTTTATGGATGTTTTATCCAACCTTTTCGCGCAGGTGATTTCCCCACTCCTTGTTAATATGTCATTCTCTTACGCGTTCGTCCAGCACCTTGTTTCTGCTGTTATTCGCTTCTTCTTCCAGCCTATGAACTTCTTTATCCTTTTGGTCTACGCCTTGCTCCAGCTGTATGTTTTCATGCTAGTTATGTCTTGGATCGGCAAGAGAAGAATCGGTGAACCTTCAAATCCCTTCGCAGCAGCATTACACCGCCTGCTTGCGGCGTTTTTCCTCTTCGTCATCGTTTATGCTCCAATATATGCTCTCGTCCTTTTGATCCCTGCGGTGCCTGCCGGTTGGGTTCCATTCCTTTTCTGGTTTGCTATCTTACTGTATGTATTCTACCTGCCCGTTGTTCTTCCCCCTTTCGCCGCTCTCGCAACGGATAGGCCAAAGATGTCTGAGGCGCTGCAGCACGGCGTCTTTGTTGGTAAGCATCGTTACTGGACGATTCTCATTGGGCTGTTCTTGGCGTCTGTAATCATATTTGCCGTTGAGCTGTTCTCCTCATGGCTCTACACCCTCTGGCCAAACATGTGGTTCGGGTACTTCCTCTATGCGTTGGCCATGGCGATATACGTTGTCTTGCCCGTTGCCGTGGTGGTGGAGACCTACATCACGGACGTCCACGGTGAGTAACTATGGACGCCATCGAAGAGGCGCTTGTCTCTGCAGCCAAGTCTCGCCACCGTCGGCTCTTTGTCGTGTCTGGAAATTGGAAGAAATCTATGAAGGTCGCTGGGAAGATTCTCAAGGTTGCCAAAAAATACGTGGGCAAAGATCTCATCTATTTTGGCGAGTTTCCAAGGGATTCTGATATAGGAGAACGGCGTTTCAAGGAGTTCACCCGCCAGATTTCTGGCCAGGGCTATCTTGTCCAGAAGAAAGCCTTCGCGATGGCGCCTAGCGTTCTTGGAAAGACCTTTGACGTTCTCGTCATAGATGCCTACGAGAACTTCCCCCCGAGGGATATGGGCATTATCGTGGAGACTGTGCGTGGCCCCGGCGTTATCATACTTCTCATCCCCGAGATTAACAAATGGGTTGCTAGTAAGATGTTCTACCACGAGAACTCCGTTGTTACGCCACCATATAGCGTTAATGATTGCAGAGACGTTTTCTTGAATCGCGTTGCCAAGAAGTTCTTCGAGCACGATGGAATATACGTTCTCTCGGACACCGGAGAGATTGTCAAGGCGCCGAAGACAGAGGATGCTCCTAGAAAACGCGGCAAGATAAAGATCCCTGTGGAATCAATCCTGCCAGATGTCGTTTACAAGCTAGCGGCCACGCAGGACCAGGTTGACGCTCTTGAGATTCTTGAAACGGTGGTAAAATCAAAGAAGAAGGCATACGTTCTTCTTGCGGATCGCGGACGAGGTAAATCTGCTGTTATTGGTCTTACAATCGGTGGGATTATCGGGACAAAGAAGTGGAAGATCGTGGTTACAGCACCCAGTTTTGAGAATGCTACTCAGGTTTTTGAGTTTATCAAGAGGGCTTTAGACGCTCTGGGCCAAGAGTACTCCGAGAAGCGTGGTAAGATCAGTGTCAAGAACGGCGGTGAAGCTGTATTCATGGAGCCGCTAGATGCCGTGGACTCCAAGGCAGATATACTCTTTGTAGATGAGGCCGCAGGCATATACGTTTCTGTGCTGAAGGACATCATCCGCAGGTATAAGCGCGTGGTCTTCGCCACCACGACACACGGCTACGAGGGTACTGGCCGTCTTTTCCAGTATAAGTTCCTACCACTTCTCCAGTCCAAGTTTGAAGTGGAGCAACTGCGCATGAGCGAGCCCATACGCTATGGTGCTGGAGACCCAATTGAGAGATGGCTTTATGATGTCTTTCTCTTTGATGCAGAGCCTGCCACCCTGGAGGATGATGATATTCGAGCGTTGGATCGTGGAGAGCTGCTCTTCGAGGAGTTGGACATCAGAAAGATGTTCTTGGAAGATGAAGAAACGCTCCGCCAATTCGTTGGCATCTACGTCTTTGCCCATTACCGCAACAACCCAAGGGATATTGCAATCCTCGCAGACGCGCCGAACCAGCGGGCCTTTGCTGTCAAGACACCGTCCGGCAAGATTGTATGCTCTCTCCAGGTTGCTGAGGAAGGTGGTCTGCCCAAGGCCGTGATTGATAGGATGAAGGATCGGGAAGTGATTCAAGGGAACATACTTCCAGACCTCATGATCAAGTATTATGGTTATGATGCCTTCGCTCGATCCAGGGGTGCAAGAGTGGTTCGCATAGCTACTCATCCAGATCTACAGGGCAAGGGAATTGGCTCTTATGCTTTGGAACAGCTTGCTGCCCACGTTTCCGGCGAAGGTTTCCACTGGCTAGGCGCGGTGTTTGGTGCATCCCCCGAACTATTGAACTTTTGGGAGAAGAATGGTTTTGTTCCCATTCACGTGTCGCCCAAGCGTAATCCTGAGTCTGGTGAGTATTCTACTGCAGTTATCAAGCCTTTGGTGGATTCTGTTGCTCCGCTAATAACGCTTGCGAATCGAGGCATAAAACTCCGCGTGGCGTACGAATTGGATAATTTTTACCGAAATATGGAGCCAACGGTTGCCATTCGCCTTCTTAGCCACGGCGAACCAGTTTCCTACGAACCCATGATCCTTGATGCGGACGAACGGAAGCTGAGACGGTTCTTAGAGGGCGGCCTGCATTACGATGCCGTTTCTGATGTTGTTTACCGTCTTGTTATTCACTATTTCGTCACGGGGGCCAACGAGCCACCGATGGATGAGAAGGATATGGCGTATCTTGTGGAGAAGGTCCTCAAAAAGCGCACGTGGAAGGGTGTCGGCGACGTATTCAACCGCGATCCCATGAAGGTGGCCCGCCGGATTGACAGGATTCTTTATGGACTCATACGCTGGTACCTGGGCGAGATACGATGATGCTCCACTTCTCTCCGCGCTATCGCAAGGACCTAATTACTGGGAAGAAGAGAATGACCATTCGCTACGGGCGGAAATATCGAGTTCGTCCTGGAAACATCATCTTTCTGGCAGTAGGTAACGAACCTGTGGCCCGTGCTAAGATAACATCCGTTCAGATAAAGCAATTAAACCGTTTGAGTCCGGAAGAGATACGTATGGAAGGTTTTCGGAATTTTGGCGATCTATTGGCAAATCTGCGCAAGCACTACCCAGATATTGGACCAAAATCTTACGTGACTGTCATAAAGTGGGTGCTCATGCCATAATACCGGAAGACGGGCATACCGATGATTTAAATATTCCCTCAACGTTTTCCTGATGTGGGCCTCTTTGAACCAGCAGAACAAAGAATACTCCGTGATGCCCGTGCGCTTGATCCAGACTATGTTCCCGAGGTCCTACCCTTTCGCGAGGCACAACTCAAGGAGATAGCGTCCACCATTTCTTACGCCCTTGAAACTGGTACGTCTTCTAATCTTTTCATTGTGGGCCCTCCTGGAACTGGGAAGACTGCATCTGTTCGATACGTTCTTCGCGAATTGTCATCATACTCGCCGTTGACGTTTCAGACGTACATAAACTGCTGGATCTATCGTTCTCGCTTCTCCATCATCTCAGCCCTGGCTGGGGCGTTGCGCGTTCCGCTTCCACGCAGGGGTTTTGCGCCCGACGAGGCATACACTCGCATATTTGAACGGATAGCTGACTACAGGGGAGCTGTTATTGTTCTTGACGAGGTGGATCGCATTGCTTCATCATCCTCAGACGTTCTCTATGATTTCTCGCGTATGCACTCATTCGTTGATACCCCTTTCGTTCTAATCACTATTGCGAACACCGAAAACTTTCTCTACACGCTGGATCCACGCATAGCATCTACTCTCTTCTCTCGTAAGGTCTTTTTTGACAAGTACACTGTTCCACAGCTCAAGGACATCCTCCGCGAGAGGGCCAAGATCGCTCTGGCAGATGGCAGCTACGATGACAACGTTTTGGGCATGTGTGCTGCCATTGGATGGAAGCGCGGTGGGGATGCTCGTGCTGCCATCTCCTGCCTCCGTGAGGCTGCCATACTTGCAGAGAGACAGGGATCGGACCAGATCACCGTGGCCCATGTGCGGGCTGTTGAGGGACAGGTTGATGGTGCCAAGACCTCTCTTTTGGATCCGAAATACCGCCTCATCGTGGAGATACTTCAAGAGAAGGGTGAGTTGACTGTTTCTGAGCTGTATCAGGAGTACGTGGGCAGAACTGAAAAAATAACCATGCGCGCATTTCGGAATTACGTCAAAGAACTGGAGCGAATGGGTGTAATCTCCCTCCGCCGCCTTCCTGTGCGTGGCAACGTCCGGGCGGTTTCCCTCCGCTGACGCAACGCATAAATACTTGGTCGCTATTATGAACACATGGACAACAACGAAGTAGCCCTTGAGCTCCTTAAGCTTTTCCTCCAGATGCACAGGGAGCGGGTGGAGCTAGATGAGCTCGTGGACGCGTATCTGTACATAAGAGACGTTCTGGAGCATGGTCACGAGGCTGGAGCACAGACATCTGCCCCTTCTGGTGTTGCCCAGGGGCCAGCTGCTCCCACCTCGCCTCAGCAGGGCGATGACTCCCTCTTCGATTTTAAGCAGCCCCTGAGCGCCTCTGACAAGGACGCTTAGACTTCGTCTATCGGGTAGACTACGATCCCCCTTTCCCTCGTTATCTCCAGCGGGTGGATGTGCTCCGAGTGCTTTGTGCCACGCATTTTTCTAACGTGGAGCGTTCTCGTGGTCTGCCCACCTAGAGCGCCGTAGCGCAGGACGATTAGACCGTCTGCAACGTATTCCTCGACGCCGTACTTTGAATACGTTCCCGAATTCTCAGGGATCTCTGTGGTGACGATGGACGTGACGCCGGAGCGAGAAAGGACGTAGGACATCTTCAGTATTGCTTTGCGTATTTCCACTTCCGTGTCGTATTTGAAACCCAGCGCCGGGAGAGAATCAACGACGAGCCGCTTGGCTCCCATCTCTTTTATGCTCTTTATGATTTCTACTAGGAGTTTGTCTAGATTGAATCCCGTTTCGGGAAGCGCGTAGTCTTCTTCAGAGGGTATGCCCACTCGGGAGACCGTCCCGTCTATGATTCGTATCATTCCTTCTTGTTCTAGCTTGCGGAAGTCCCAGCCAAACTGAAGCATGTCCTCGCGGATTGTTTCCGGCCGCTCGTCCAGGGTGACGAATATGCCCGGCTCATTGTAGTCTGTAGCCCCTCGATATATGAACTGGGAGGAGAAGATTGTTTTACCTGTGCCCGTGCTTCCGGAGACGAGGATCATCCTCCTTCGCGGTATTCCGCCTTCTATGAGCTCATCGAGCCCGTCAATGCCTGTTGGTACACGGTCCATGTTGATAGATGGGAGAGGTTATTTATATGCCCTTCTCTCCTGTATTTACTCGTGGCTATGAAGCGAAGGCCCGCCAAGGATTTGCGGATTTCTGAGATCTCCGGAGAGGGCGAGAGAGTTTCAGTTGTCTGCACCGTTGTCGACTTTGATCCTGCCGAGATGGGAGGTCACGTGGACGACGGGACTGGTGTGGCCAAGGTAGCTCTGGATGACGTGCTATTCGCCCAAAAGATGAATGTTGGGAGTATTGTCAGGATCGTAGGGCGGGCATATACGACGGAAGACATTCCTTTAATACGCGTTGAGGTGGTTCAGCCGTTTTCGGATGCCAACCTTGATGTGTATCGCAAGATAGTTTCGCTCGAAAGGAGGGTTTATAATGACAATGCGGGTGCTGTTTGAGTCTGCTGATGTTTTGAAAAAGAGCATTAAGGCGCTTTCCGCGCTCATAGACGAGGGGGAATTTCTCTTCGATGAAGAGGGCATGAAGCTCCGTGCTACTGATCCATCCAAGATTGCAATGGTTGATTTTAACCTGCCGAAGCATGCTTTCAAGGAGTACGACGTTCCTGGGCCGATGCGCATCGGCCTGAACATGAGCGACATGGAGGGTGTTTTCAAGAAGGTACGCGCCGGTGAGTCCGTTGAGATGGAGCTTTCAGAGGACGGCTCTCGGTTCTTCATAACGCTCCACGGAAAGGCCCGTCGCCGCTTCACACTTCCCGTCATTGACCTCGGCGGAATGGAACTCCCTGTGCCTAAGATTCCATTTACCGCCAACGCAAAGGTGTTGGCCGAGGTTTTCGCTTCTGCCGTGGACGACGCCTCCGCATTCTCCACTCACGCCACCATACATCTCAAGGCGGACGGCATGCAGATCCGCGCTGCCGGTAGCAAGGGAGAGTACGTTCTGGAGCTGAAGATGGGTGAGCACGACGCACTCCTAGATCTCCAGGTGAACGAGGAGGCAAAGGCCTCTTATCCACTGGACTACCTCTCCGACATGGTCTCTCAGGCTAACAAGACCGCTGCAATATCCATCGCCCTCTCCACGGATGCCCCCCTGAAGCTGGCATACTCCATTGGCGACGCGAACTTCACGTACTTCCTCGCGCCGCGCATTGAGACAGGGTGATAGCTGTGCTGGATGTCCTGCTGGAGGATCCTCGCCCTTGGAAGGCTGCCATGGACACTGTTTTTTCTTTCCTTCCAGAGGGCACACTATTCTTCTCTGATAGCGGTGTGCATCTCCGCGCCATGGATCCATCGCAGGTCGTCCTCGTTGAACTCTTTGCGCCGAAGGACGTATTTTCTAAATACGAGCTGGGAGCACCCAACGTTCCCGTTCCTCTCGATTTCTCCGAGTACACGAAGATTCTTTCCCGCGCAGGTTCCGATGATCGTGTGCGGATGAAGCTGGAGGACGTGTCCCTTTCCGTAGTTATAGAACGGGTCAATGGCTCGTTCCGCCGTGAGTTTTACCTCCCCCTCCGCGATGTAAGCGATCAGGCTACGGAGGTGTCCATTCCAAACGCTACAAGCACTGTCATGATTAGGGCGCGTCTGCTCAAGGATGCCTTGAGAGATTCAGGGCTTTTTGCCACGTCTGCGGTCTTCGTCGCTCGTCCTGACGTTTTTATGGTTGAAGCAAAGAGTCAGCAAGGTATCACGCGCGTTGTGGCTCATCCTGGCGATGATGTGAAGATATCCTCTGACCTTGAGTCTATTTCTAGATACTCCCTGCCCTACGTCCAGAACATCGTGAAAGCTGCCGATTCCGATACGTTTATCACTCTCGCCTTCGGCAACGATACTCCTGCAAAAATTACCTACGATGTGTCTGGCATAAGGCTTACATTCTTCTTGGCTCATATGATACTATGAGTGATTTTTACGCGCTCTTCCCTTTTCTACCAGGAGCGCGCAGATTGCTGCCGGCGAATCTTTCCCTAGACCTTATTCCTGAACAGTTGCTTGTCTCAGCTTCTTCTCGCCTGAAGAATGTCCTTTCCAGGCACCCCGACTACAATACTGTTCTCTCTGCCCGTGAGGAGGTGCTCCACTACGTCCTAATGCGCCTGCTTGTGTCGATATTGGGTACTGATTACTATTACGACAAAGTCGCCCGATATTATGCTGAGCGCACACGTAGGCAAACGGATTATCTTCATGAGTTCCTTGCAGATGTGGGCATAGACCCAGAGTCTCTTGATGTGCCCACATACATGTCTTTTCGCCATATCTATCCCGAAACGAAGCTATATCATCTCCCTGTGCGTGGTGGTCAGGTTTTCTTCCCTCGTAGGCTATTGCCGTATCTTGCTGGAGCTGTTGCATACTCCCTCGTTCGATCATCTCTCCCGGCAGACGTTTCCAGCATCCCACAGCGTTTCAAGGACTATGCTCGTGCGGCCGTCCCAGTAACTGTCTCTCCAGGGTCGTCAAAGGGCTGGGGTTTCGTAGAACGTCTTCTTTCCGCGGAGGGGATTCCGGACGGGAAAAAGCGCATTCTTCTCTTCTGGATTATACCATATCTGGCCAACGTAAAGGGGCTCTCCGTTGATGAGGTTGTTGCAAAGGTGCAGGAGTGGCTCTCGCGCCAGGGCGGTCAAAAAGTACTTGTATCGTGGGTGCGCAGCGATGCTGAGCTGACAAAGAAGAAGGGAATACGCCCTTGGAGCCTAAAGAAAGTGGAACAAACGGATCCTGCGCTTGTAAAGATGCTCAGAGAGATGGGTGTGTTGTGATGATAGAGAGACTGCTTTCCGATGCATTTAGGCGGTACTACCGCTCCCACGAGGTTCCTGCACCTCCAGCCATTGAACGCAGGGAGTTTGGTGTGGGTGCCTACGGCCGGAAGATCGTCAAGAGGCATATGTCCTTTGCCACGGAGCGAGAGTTCCAGAATTACCTGAAGACCAACGCCCCACACTACATCTCTTACTCCGTGGGTTATTTCGAGTACCCTGACGCTCCGAGCATGGAGGAGAAGCACCTCCTCGGCGCTGACCTAATATTTGAATTTGA
>Ga0256838_1000685_pt1 | contig 19041 bp, 17 predicted proteins | sample 4571419metaG_FD_185978 | JGI IMG/M metagenome (GOLD analysis project Ga0256838, IMG submission 185978) | Hydrothermal vent microbial communities from Guaymas Basin, Mexico - 4571-419 | ecosystem: Environmental > Aquatic > Marine > Hydrothermal vents | place: Mexico: Guaymas Basin | collected...
ACCTGGGCAACCTCTTTAACAAGTTCAAGAGGATCGGCGATATTGCCACCACTCTTAGACATCTTCTTGCCACCCATCATCCACCAACCATGCACAATGAGCTTATGAGGTGGCTCAATACCAAGAGACATAAGCATAGCAGGCCACATGGCGGCATGATGTCTCAAAATATCCTTGCCAAGTATATGTCTGACATGGGGCCAATACTTATTGAATTTTTCCATGTCAAACGGGTAACCTGCACCGGTAATATAGTTAATAAGGGCATCAAACCACACATAGACCGTGTGTTTAGGGTCAATGGGCACTGTAATACCCCATGGCACTGTTATACGGGTTACAGAAACATCTTTTAGTCCATTTTTCACAAAGGTATAGATTTCGTTATACCTACTCTCTGGAACAATGGCTTTCTTCGCTTCATACCACTTTATGAGGGCATCTTGATATTTGCTCCATTTAAAGAAGTATGTCTCTTCTGCAACCTCTTCTACTTCTATACCATGTATGGGACAGTATTTACCATCCACAAGCTCGTCGGGACTATAGAATGTCTCGCACTTAGGACAGTAAAAACCTCTATATTCTCCCTTATATATGTCACCTTTTTCATACATTGTCTTGAAGACATGTTGAACAACCTTTTCATGGTCTTTATCTGTTGTGCGAATAAATCTGTCGTAGCTTATGTTGTATGTATCAAATACCTTACGAAATACGGCGGATACTTCATCGCAGAACTCTTTGGGATGCTTACCCAGTTTCTCTGCTGTACGCATTATGTTAACACCGTGCTCATCGGTACCTGTTAGAAATAAGGTGTCATCACCGATGAGCCTGTGATACCTAGCAAGTGTGTCTGCAAGGATAGTCGTGTAAGCACTACCAATATGCGGTTTGCTGTTAACATAATAGATTGGTGTTGTCACATAATAAGTTCCCATACTATCACCTCCTATTCAACGGTTACCGATTTGGCGAGATTTCGCGGTTTATCAACATTGTTGCCACGCATTACTGCTACATGATATGCAAGAAGCTGTAGTGGAATAATACCGGCTATAGGTGCAAAAAGCGAGCTAACACGGGGAAGACCGATAAACATATCGGCTACTGACTGTGCCTCAATGTCGTCTCTATAACCGAGAACGATGGTCTTTGCTTTTCTGGCCCTAACCTCAATAATATTGGAAATCTGCTTTTCTTTGATTCTATCTTGAAGCACTGTTGCTATTACGGGAGTTCCCTCCGATATGAGGGCTAGTGGTCCATGCTTGAGTTCACCTGCCTGGATAGCTTCAGAGTGAATATAAGAAATTTCCTTTAACTTCAAGGAACCTTCCATATTTGTCAGATGGTCAAGAAGCCTACCAATGAAGAAAACATTACTGGTATCTTTAATCTGGGAAGCGATATCTTTTACGGTATCTTCTACACCAAGCACGGTAGATATAAGATTAGGCAGTGCCAACATATCAGAAACAAATTGGTGTTCAAATTGCTTATCTATAAATCCTCTTAACTTGGCTATATACATAGCAAGGAGATAACTTACTATAAGCTGATTGGTGTAGGCTTTGGTAGAGGCAACGGCAATTTCAGGACCGGCATTAATAACCAGTGGCACATTACTTTCACGATATATGGTAGATCCTACAACATTGACAATACCTATAACGGGAATATCGTAAGATTTAATTAGCCGCATAGCGGCAATAGTGTCAGCTGTTTCTCCAGACTGGCTTATGACAACGGCTATACTATCATCTTTGTCGCGAGATAAATCCCAGGGCATATACCTAAATTCACTGCCAACATCGGCCTCTACAGAAAGGTCAGTATATGTCTTTAGAAGATATTTCAGTACAAGTCCCGCATGAAATGCCGTTCCACACGCTGTTATATATACTTTCTTTGCTGTTTTTAGCTTATTTACAAGACTGTCAAGCTCAGGCATTGTGATCTCACTTTTAGCTATATCTATACGTCCTCTAAGTGCATCTTGAACAGTTTGCGGTTGCTCATGAATTTCCTTAAGCATGAAATGGGGATAGCCTTTTTTCTCTGCAGATTCAATATCCCAATCTATCTTAATGGGCTTAAATGGAATACGATTACCATTCTTATCAAACAAGACAACATCTTTACCATCAATATATCCATATGTGCCGTCCTCAAGGGGCATAATATCGCGAGTATATGACAGTATAGCCGGGATATCCGAGGCTATATATGTGCCACTGTCAGATTTGCCTATTACCATAGGACTTTGCTGTCTGACAAAGAAAATCTTATCTTTTTCATCGGCAATAATGACGGCAAGGGCATAAGCTCCCTCAAGGGTATCTATGGCTTTTTTAAAAGCTCCAAACGGATCACCTGTCTCTTTCAGATACTTTTCTATGAGATGAGCTATAACTTCGGTATCTGTATCTGATTTGAATATATGACCTTCTTTTATGAGCATATCTTTGAGGTGTTGAAAGTTTTCTATGATACCATTGTGAACAACAGCAATTTTTCCAGTGCAATCTGTATGGGGATGGGCATTCACATCGTTGGGTTCTCCGTGGGTAGCCCAACGTGTATGGGCTATACCAAAAAGCACATCATCACTATCCCAAATTTCTGCTAATTCAGATTCCAAAACTGAGATAGGTCCTTTTTTCTTTTCAATAAATACATTGCCGTCTTTCATCAGCAGTGCAATGCCACTGGAGTCATAACCACGATATTCCAATCTCTTCAATGCGTCTATAATGACAGGAACTTTTTTATCTGTGCCTATATATCCAACTATTCCGCACATATTATCAACCCCTTAGCGAACTTTCCACATCAAGTATCTCACTAACTATGGTTTCTAATAATTTTACCACTAATTCGTTATTTTGTGCCTCCACAGATATTCGTAGAACATGTTCTGTGCCAGAAGGTCTCACAATGATACGGGCTACCCCATCATACTCACTTGTATATTTATTCACTATCTCTTTGACTTTAGGATGTTTAGCCAATTCATGTTTATATCTTGTCTTCAAATTGTACATTTTGGAGGGATATAAAGTAAAGTTTTTTAGTGCATCTTTGATATCAAGACCATCGCTGTAAATAGCATGAAGGATATATAGCATTACGCCAATGCCGTCACCGGTATTGTTTACAGGCATGAGAATGATATGTCCCGAGGATTCTCCACCAAGAATAGCACCTGTCTTTTTCATTTCATCGTATACATATTTATCACCTACAGGAGTTCTCAGCAATGTAATTCCCATGTCTCTTAGGTAGGATTCCAGCCCCAAATTGGCCATAATAGTTGATACTACATACTCACCAAGGAGCCCTTTTTCTTTAAGATAATAAGCAAGAACAGCAAGTAAATGATCTCCTGTAAGTATGGTTCCATCTGACAGTATCATAAACACTCTATCACCATCTCCGTCAAATGTAAATCCATATGCCGCTCCAAGATTAACTGTTTCTTTGGCCACTACTTCTGGATGGGTAGCACCACATTTGTTGTTGATCCACCAACCATCGGGATAACCAAACAAGGCGTTTACCCTCGCCCTTCCCTTTTGCAAGGCATATACGGCTGCATTACATGTGGCACCATGAGCCGTATCTACCAGTATAAATTCTTCTTTTAAATCAATATCACCTATCCTGTCAAACAAAGTTTCAACATAAGCCTTTGTAGCTTCGGGGTATGGAATATTGCTACCTACTTTATCCCAAGAAGCTGTTAGTGGAATATCCATAAGATGCTCTATTTCCTCTTCGGCTGAAAGATCAATTTTTTCACCTTTACCATTGAAAACTTTAAGGCCATTGTATTCTATAGGATTATGTGAAGCAGATATCATGACTGCACCGTCAACGGTCTTGTTTAAAGATGCCAGTAATGCTAAACCCGGCGTAGGTAAGACACCAAGAGTTATAGTATCGCCTCCAGCACTAAGTATTCCTGATATTAATGATGCTTCTAAGGCATCAGAGGACAAACGGGGATCTTTGGCTATCATTATTGCGGGTTTTTTACCTCTAGAAAAATATCTTGCCACGCCCACTCCTAATCTAAAAGCGATATCAGGGGTTAAATCCTCTCCGAAAACACCACGGATACCATCAGTACCAAACCATTTCAACTGTTGTCCCTCCCTTCAGTAAACACCTGAATAGATTACAACACAAGTATCAGGTAATTTATCCGTTTTAACATTGCCCTTGCTATCCACAATATCTGGAGGTGGCTCAACGCTTTCTGGACATCTGATCATAACAATCCATGGAGCTCCGTTTACCGTTGTCCTTATCTTATAGACTTTTGTTTTCTGCCATACAAAATACACACTCACATTCTTTCGTGATGGATAGATAAGAGAAGCAATACCTTCCAAAGGACTATCATTAATGGGAACTTGAACCGAAGATGGATATTCACCGTGAAGGTCAATCGTCGCTGTTCTAACAAAAGATACAGGAAGATTGGTAGTTGCTGTTTTGACAACAACAAAACTCGGATTTACTTTTATTCCAGCAAGTACATATTCACCTTGTACATATCCTTTTACAAGTGGCACTACAGGAAGCTGTACATAATCTTGCTTAATGGTAAAAGGAGACAATTTTATTTCAGATGGTTCTATAGTAATAAACTTTTTATCTTTAGGCTTACCTGTCAGATCAACGAGCATAATATCATATGATGATACTTTAAGAGATTCTTGGGGTATCTGCTCCAAGACAATAATAGCTTTTGATATAGAAGCAATAACACTTGAAGGACCTTTTATAGAAACACGAGGGGGCAAAATCTCAAACTGACTTGTTATATCGGTATGACTGGCAGTTAATATTTCAATAGGAATATTTTTATACTTGATAACATCTATACGTAAAGCAACAGATGAAGGATTAATATCTAAAAGACTAACGCTAGAGGGTAAGTCAACATTAACACTAAGTACAATATCTCCTACAGCATCTTTTGGAATCATCACCCATGCAACAGGTCGTGGCATGGTAGATACAATATCTTCTGGTCCTCTGACCTTGATATTAACAAGCGGTACATCACTCAATATTACCTTATTGTCATTTAACCCTCTCACTTGTATTTTAATTCCAGTAAATACTCGTTCTGTATTAGGGGTAAGTGTTTGAGACATGGCAAACCAAAGGGCCAATGTAAATAAAAGTGAGAGAAAAATTAATGTTCCTCTATTCTGCTGCATCTTGATCGCCCTTCTTTCTACGAATTGTAAATCTATGCTTCTTATGAGATGTTTGATTTTTTCCGCTTGTATTATCTCTTATTAACAATTTCTTTAGAATCTCGCGGGGCGATGCATTAAAAGTGTCATCTAAAATTCTGCCTTTATAAGCAACTTTAATCCACCTTTTTTCCTCAGAGACAATAATAGCAACGACATCTCTCTCGCGGGTTATGGCAAGAGCAGCGGTATGTCTTGTTCCGAAATGAGAGTATGAACTATTCTCTACATTAAGATCTTCAGGTATAGGTATGACATAACCTGCCGCCCATATTTTTCCACTTTGGTTAATAATAACTGCACCATCGTGCAGTGGTGAACCTGGATAAAAAATAGTTTCTATGAGTTTGGCCTTAGGTAAGGCATCAATAATTGTTCCCCTACCTGCCTCTACATCACCTATAACATCGTCTCTTTCTAAGATAATGAGAGCACCATATCCATTTTTTCTCAGCCATTCCGCAGCTAACAACACTTCATCAATAACCTGAGAACCCATGGACTTACTGGCAGGAAATTTTAGCAATTGAAAACGTTGAAGAGCTCTTCTAAATTCAGGTTGAAATATTATGGGTACAGATATTAGTAATATGGAAATAAGCTTATCTGCCACCCAACCAGTAAAAGTAAAAACATGTAAATTTTTTGCTAACCACGATATTGCAGAAAGAATAAAGGCAAATGCAATAAATCTAATAGCAAGGGGAAGCCCCCCCACACTTTGTAAGATTCTTAGTAAATTATATATAAACAGAATAACAATCAATACATCCAAAATCATAAGTAGTGTAGAGGAACTTCCCAACATACATTTTCACCTCATATTATTACTTGTAAATAGTTGTACCCGCTTTACCTAAAACAGCATCTGCTGCATCTTCAAGAGATGCAATAACTACTTCATCGCCACCTCTTTCTAAAAATTTTATTGCTGCTTTAATTTTAGGCCCCATAGAACCTGCAGGGAAATGGCCTTCTTCATAATATCTCTTTATTTCTTCAAGAGATACTCTGTCAAGACCTCTCTGCTCGGGCTTTCCAAAATTAATATACACTCTGTCGACTTGGGTTAAAATAATAAGTTTTTCTGCTCCAAGCTTATTAGCAAGCAAGGCAGAAGCAAGGTCTTTATCTATAACAGCTTCTACGCCGCGTAGTCCTTCGTCTGTTTTTATAACAGGTATACCTCCTCCACCAACGGATATTGGGATTTTGCCATCTTCATAGATGTCCTTAATTTCATCAAGTTCAACAATATCAAGGGGTTCGGGAGATGGAACAACCCTTCTATATCCTCTGCCAGCATCTTCCTTTATAACCCAACCCTTAGATGCCATTAACTCCTCAGCTTCTTCTTTTGTATAGAAAGGACCTACTGGTTTCGTTGGATTTTCAAATGCAGGATCAGAAGGATCAACAATAACCTGGGTAACAACTGTAGCTACACCACGAATTATACCATGCTTTGCAAATACATTCCTGATAGACTGAGACAGCATATAACCAATATATCCCTGGGTCATAGCCCCGAGAAAGTCCATTGGAAATGGTGGCAATTTATCTTTTGCAATATCATGTCTAAGCAGTTCCATACCTACCTGAGGTCCATTACCATGTGTCAGAGCCACCTTTACCCCAGGATCAGAAAGCACTTTAAATAGGCTTTCTGCTGTCTGGTTACATGCCTTAAGCTGAGAAAAAGCATCCCCCTTGCTACCCGGCAGTTGAATGGCATTTCCCCCGAGGGCTATGACGACCTTCATAAATATCACCTACCTCATGATAAGTGCCATAACGGCTTTCTGGGCATGAAGTCTATTCTCGGCCTCATCAAATACAACAGAGTTTGGTCCATCAACGATCTCATCTACAACTTCTTCTCCTCTGTGGGCTGGCAAACAGTGCATGAATAGGTAATCTTCCTTAGCGTGTTTGACAAGATCAGGATTAACCTGATATGGCTCAAATATCTTTCTTCTCTGCTCGGCCTCTGCCTCTTGTCCCATAGAAGCCCAAACATCTGTATATACAACATCGGCATCCTTTACAGCCTCAATGGGGTCATTGGTGATAACAACCTTGGAACCAGACTTCTTAGCAATCTCCTGAGCCTTACCTACTACCTCCGGTAGTGGCTCATATCCCTTTGGAGATGCCACATAAATATCCATACCGATGGTAGCGGCACCAAAGATGAGCGAGTTGGCCACATTGTTACCATCGCCAACATATGCAAACTTCAGGCCCTCAAGTGTACCTTTCTTCTCCCAGATGGTCAAGAAGTCGGCAAGAATCTGCATAGGATGTTCAAAATCGGAAAGTCCGTTTATGACAGGAACACGGGAATATGTTGCAAGGTCAACAATATCTTTGTGGTCAAACACACGGGCCATGATACCATCTACATATCTGGAAAGCACTCTGGCTGTATCGGCAATTGTCTCTCCTCTTCTAAGCTGAAGGTCGTTAGCCCCAAGATAAAGAGCATAACCACCAAGTTGGTATATACCCACCTCAAAGGATACCCTCGTACGGGTAGAAGGCTTCTGAAAGATCATAGCCAGTGTTCTACCCTTTAGATAATCATGTCTCTTGCCTGCCAGGTGCTCATGTTTCATCTGTTTAGCAAATTCAAGGATCTGCCAAATCTCTTCTCTAGAAAGATCCAGCATAGATGTAATGCTCTTACCTTTCATATTAACTGCCATTTAGCATCCCTCCCTCTAATGTGTTAAGGGGGCACAAGCAGTGCCCCCACTAAATATCATAAAATGGTTATTATGCAAACTGTTTCTTTATAATGTCCTCAAGAGTTGGCTTTCCAATTTCCTGAAGCTCGTATCTAACTCTAACCATGGGCTTATTGACCTTAATAACGCGCTCAAGATTGATAGGTGTAGCAGAGACCACAACATCGGCATCTGTTGCATTAATGGTCTCCTCAAGATCTTTAAGCTGCTGCTCACTATAACCGACAGCGGGAAGAACCTCTTCAATCTGGGTGTATTTCTCATATGCTGCCTTAATGGTTCCAACGGCAAACTCTTTTGCCCTGACAATCTCAGCAGCTCCATACTTAATGGCTGCGATATAACCAGCACCATAAGACATCTCACCGTGGGTCAGTGTAGGACCATCTTCAACAACGAGAACTCTCTTACCGCGAATGGCATCAGGATCTTCAACAAACAGTGGAGATGCTGCCTCAATGATAATTGCATCTGGATTAACAGCCCTAACATTTTCTCTAACAAATTCAATATTTTCAAGGTCAGCAGTATCAACCTTGTTGATAACAATAACATCGGCAAGACGCACATTGGTTTCACCAGGATGATAGGTAACCTCATGACCAGGTCTATGTGGATCAACAACGGTAATGGTCAGATCTGGCACATAGAATGGAAAGTCGTTGTTGCCGCCATCCCAAAGAATGATATCGGCCTCTTTCTCGGCTTCGCGAAGGATAGCCTCATAATCTACGCCTGCATATACAACAGCACCACGGTCAATGTGTGGCTCGTATTCCTCTCTCTCTTCAATGGTGCAGTTGTGTTTATCAAGATCCTCATATGTGGCAAATCTCTGGACTCTCTGTTTTACAAGATCTCCATAAGGCATGGGGTGTCTTATAACAACAACCTTTTTGCCCATTTCTCTGAGAATCTCTACAACTCTTCTTGTTGTCTGAGACTTACCAGAACCTGTACGACCGGCAACAACGGCAATAACAGGCTTAGAAGATTTTATCATGGTGTGACCTGGGCCAAGAAGCATGTAGGATGCACCAGCTGCATGAACAAGACTGGCTTTATGCATGACATATTCATGAGATACATCTGAATAAGAGAATACGACAAAGTCTACATTATATTTCTTTATAAGTTCCGGAAGCTGTTCTTCAGGATATATAGGAATACCCTCTGGATAAAGTTTTCCTGCAAGTTCCGCAGGATACACTCTGCCCTCAATGTCAGGAATCTGGGTAGCGGTAAATGCGACCACCTCATATTCCTCATTGTCTCTAAAATAAGTGTTAAAGTTGTGGAAGTCGCGGCCTGCCGCCCCCATGATGATGACTTTCTTTCTATCCATTACGGATTCCCCCTTTCTGAAGGATATTTGATATACTACACTTAGATTATAGCAAAGGAGGGGGATATTATGCAAAAGCCATTCATTACACATATTGATACTCATCCTAAAGAAGAGGTTTATGGCTTAGAAGGGGTATGGATTCAGTGGCTTCTTTCCAAAGACATTGGTGTTCCTACATTTGAAATGAGGTATTTCACTGTTGAACCAGGAAAAGCCACCCCTTATCATAAACATGAGTGGGAACATGAAACTTTTTTTGTAAAAGGTAAAGGTAAACTTCATACCGAGTTCGGAGATTATGAACTAACACCGGGTACCGCAGCATATGTTCCACCAAATGTTAAACATCAATTTGTTAATGTAGGAGACGAACCCATGAACTTTATTTGTATTATTCCCAAGAGAAAGGATTGATTCCATGTTTTTTCTCCCCGCATCATCATTTAGCGACAAACAGGGTATAGAGACAGCCAAACTTGCACTTGAACATGGCTTTGATGGTATTGAGCTGTGGGGTGATGGACTTGTTTTGCTTTCCGAGTCTGAAATAGAAGAAACATATAGGTTTTTTAAAGATAATCCATTAAAACTTTCTGTGCATTTACCATACCTTGATATCAACATTGCTAGTGCTAATCCAGACATTCGTCGTGTATCTCTTGAGCTATCTACACGAGCCCTCATAACGGCGAGGCGTATAGGTGCTCGTCTCGCTGTTGTTCATACCGGTAAACCCACAGGAACTAAGACCGTTGACTTTTCTCATATAAACATTTCATCATCAGAAGATTCTATATATCGCCTCTTACAAGTGGCTTCAATAACAGGTAGCACATTACTAATAGAAAACGGTGTAAAAAGGGAGTTATTTTCCAGACTTGATAGTTTTATCGCCTTCGCAAGAAAATTTCCCACTGCGGGTATATGTCTTGATGTTGGGCATGCCCATACAATGAGATGGAACTTTGATGGCATGAAAAATGCATACGATGTAGTAGAACGCATTAAGTATATTCATGCCCACGATAACAATGGCAAATATGATGAGCATAAACCTATTGGTTACGGAACGGTTAAATGGGAAAAGATTGTTTCCTTTCTAAAGGGTCGCATTATATTGCTGGAAATAAGAGAATTTAACGATATAAAAGATTTTGTAGAGAGTAGGGAGAAAATTCTCTCCCTACTCTCTTATTTTAATGAGTAGGTATTATTCTAACCTCTATATGTGGTTTTTGTCTCCATTTTGACGCCAACCGTGATGTGATTTTCTCCTTCATCCTATCCTCTTTTTGTTTTATTGTAAGATCGGGCCGAGAAATAATTTCCCCAGCTGCAGAGGAAATATATTGTTTCAAGCTCTTTAATTCATCTTCATTGCCGACATACGCACCTTTTACAATAAGGTCCTGCAGTTTGGCCTTATTTCTCCTGTCAAGTGTAAAAATAGCAACAATGATACCCTCCTTGGCAAGTTCCATACGCTGATTAACAACTGTTGTTGAAATATCTATTACCCCTCCATCAACAAGAATTTCTCTGGCAGACGCCATCTCTTTGACAACTGTAGCTTTACCGCTATCAAACACAATAGCATCACCACGCTCAAGGATAAAAACCTTATCTTCAGAAACGGCTCGTGTCTCTATTGCCAGCTTTTTATGAGAGACAAGTTGGCGACGCTCACCATGAACGGGAACAAAATATTCAGGTTTGACAAGGTTGAGCATTAAACGAAGCTCCTCCATAGATGCATGGCCAGATGCATGAACAAGAAAGTATTCAGAATATACCACTTCTACACCTTTCTTAAAAAGGCGATTGATGACATCAAAGATAGCCCTTTCATTTCCAGGAATAGGATCGGCAGATATAACCACAACATCATTGGGTTGCAGTTTAATAAATCTATGCTTATCGTATGCCATACGGGTAAGTGCCGAAAGGGGTTCTCCCTGAGTACCCGTGCTAAGAATTACCTGTGATTCAGGTGGTAAGGCTAAAGCATCGGAAACAGAAACAATAATGTCATCATAATCGGCAAGAAAGCCCAACTTTCGTGACAGCTGTGTAATCTTTACAATACCCCTTCCATCAACGGCTACTACCCTACCATATTTCTTAGCAAGACTCATAATGAGTTCTATACGGCTGACATGCGAGGCAAACACACTAATAATAATACGCCTATTGGTATAAGTGGAGAAAACTTTTTCTAGTCCTTCTCTAACTTTCATCTCTGAAGTACCAAAGCCCGGCTCATCTGCATTGGTACTATCGGAAAGTAGTAGTTTTACTCCCTCTTCACCAAGTCGTGCAAATGTATGTAGGTCAGTTGTCTCCATTGTAGGATGATTTTGGTCTATTTTGAAATCTCCCGTATAGATAATCCTACCCTCTTTAGTGTTAAAAGCCAGAGATAGAGCATGAGGGATGCTATGATTGACATGTATAGGAAGCACCGACAAATTATTAGATACCCTAACCTCTTCCCGTGGATGAATAGCTTGCATGTTAACGGATATCCCATGATGTCCCCCCACATACTCTTTCAACATCTCCAATGTGAGAGGAGCACTATAAATATCAAGGCGCTTAATCTTCCCCTTTAAGGCATCAAGGAGATACGGCACAGCTCCTATATGATCTTCGTGGGCATGAGAGAAAAATGCCCCCTTGAGTTTGTCTGCATGTTCCACAATATAAGAAAAATCGGGGATAATATACTCTATGCCAGGCTCTTTTAAAGTTCCAAATCTTACCCCACAATCAACAATATATAACTCTCTGTCTGTTTCAAGTAGATGACAATTTCTACCAACTTCATCAACACCACTAATTACAATCCATCTCACCATTTTAGCCCACCTCTAAAAGTTTCTTTGCAATAATCAAATCTTCTCTAACTGCTGACTCATATGATGCATTTCTTAATATTGCTGCTGGATGATATGTGACAACAACATAATATCCGTTTCGTCTATATGGATTATCTGCCCTAAGCATTTTTAGAGATGTTGCCTTAGGAAAACCTAACAGATCTTGAGCAGCGGTTTTACCCAAGGCGATAATTACCTTGGGTTTTATAAACGATATCTGGGCAAGTAAATATGGAAAGCACATAGCCATTTCAGTATCTGTAGGCACGCGGTTGCCCGGAGGTCTACATTTTACTGTATTTGCTATGTAAACATCGGAGCGTTTCATTCCAAGATACTCTGTTATCCATAAATCCAATCTTTTACCTGCCCTGCCGACAAATGGTCTTCCCATTCTGTCTTCATCAGCTCCTGGACCTTCCCCCACAAACATCAAAGATGCATGAGGGTTTCCTTCTCCTGGAACGGGATTTGTTCTACTTTCATGAAGAGGACATCTCTGACACCGTTTAATAGCCTCTGCAAGGTAGGATTCCCACTTAGTGTGTGCCACTATGACCAAAACCTCCTTCACCGCGATGGGTATCTGATAATTTATCAGCAACAACAAAGACGCCACGGGTCACCGGTGCTATAACCATTTGTGCTATTCTCATACCGGGCTCTATTACAAAGATCTCTTGACCTAAGTTAATGAGTATAACCTTAATTTCTCCTCTATAGTCCCAGTCAATTGTTCCAGGAGTATTAAGTGTGGTAATACCATGTTTGGCGGCAAGCCCGCTGCGCGGTCTAATCTGAGCCTCATAACCAGGAGGCAATTCTATAAAGATACCTGTTGGCACCATATATCTTTCCATAGGCTTTAGCTCAATAGGGGCATCAATATAGGCATGCAAGTCAGCCCCAACAGAACCTTCCGTAGCATAAAACGGTAGTTTAGCTCCAGGTTTTAATTTTACCTTTACCTCTACTTCTTTCACATTATCACCTCTCATGAGAATATTATACAGACCACAAAATAAAAAGAAGGGGGAGATGCACTCTCCCCCTATATGTCAATAAAGGTATTTATCCATCATGCCTTCCGCCGTCTCGTCTTCCACCATGTCCTCTATTGTCTCGTCTTGTATCATGCCTGCGACCATGGGATTGTCTTGGCGGGCGAGGAACACGAAGATTACCTGTTCTACGGGCTTCCTCTTCTTCCTTTTTCCACTCTTCAAGTCCCCTACGGGTAAAGTTGATGCGTCCCATAGCATCTATGCTCTTAACAATAACTCTGATTGTATCACCAATCTTGGCAAAGTCATTGACGGAAACAAGCCTATTGGGACTAAGATCATCTACTCTTAAGAGACCTTCTTTTCCAGGAGCAATCTCCAGGAATATACCCAGTTTAGGATCAATACGGGTGACCTTACCATCAATAATATCTCCTTCATGCAGTTCTCTAACAATGGCCTCTATAATCTGTTTAGCCCTCTCTATGTTGCTCATATGTTTACCCTTAATAAAGACCTTTCCATCCTCATCGTTGATGTCTATTTCAACACCGGCATCGGCAATAATCTTCTTGATAACCCTACCGCCAGGTCCGATGATTTCACCGATTTTTTCAACAGGTACCTGCATGTAATAAATCTTATCGGCCGTTTCGGGTATATCGTCTGGAGCAGGAATAGCCTGATAAAGCACATCAAGTATTTGATACCTTGCCTCTTTGGCCTGGTATAGAGCTTGTTTCATAATCTCAAATGTAATACCTTTCACCTTTATATCAAGCTGTAGAGCCGTAATACCATCTCTTGTACCGGCTACTTTAAAGTCCATATCACCCAAATGGTCTTCCAAACCTTGAATATCTGTAAGGATGATAAAGGCATCATCTTCTTTAATAAGTCCCATAGCAATGCCACCCACATGCTTGGGCATAGGCACACCAGCATCCATCAGGGCAATAGAACTTGCACATACACTGGCCATTGATGTAGAACCATTAGATTCCATAACCTCACTGACGACACGAATAGTATATGGAAATTCCTCTTCAGAAGGTATAAGGTATTTCAGAGCTCTCTCAGCAAGAGCACCATGACCTATCTCACGGCGACTGGGACCCCTTCTTGGCTTAATATCACCAGTAGAAAAAGGTGTAAAGTCATAGTGATGAATAAATCTCTTAAACTCCTCCTGGACACTGATACTGTCAATAATCTGAACATCGGAAAAGCTACCCAATGTTGCAATACTCAGCACCTGGGTTTGACCTCTTGTAAAGAGACCACTACCGTGAACAACAGGAAGAACACCCTTTTCAGCACTAAGAGGTCTTATCTCTTTAAATGTTCTGCCATCAACACGCTTACCTGTTTCCTTCATATACTGACGAACAACCTTCTTCTCTACATCTTTAAATGCCAAATCAAAAACCTTGATATACTCTTCATTTTCGGCCCACTTTTCCTCTACTGCCTCTTTTACTTTTGTTTTTACCTCGGAAACCTTCTTTTCTCTTGCCTTCTTCTCTACTTCAAGTAGTGCAGCAAGTATTTCGTCTTTATAGGACATAATAAATTCTCTGAGATCTTCTGGGATTTCTACCAGTGGCACTTCTGCCTTTTCTTTTCCGGCCCTTTCGCGAAGTCTCTTAATGCCTGCAATAATCTTTTTGATATATTCATGGGCAAACTTCATTGCTTCTATCATTGTATCTTCGGATACTTCACGGGCACCTGCCTCAACCATTACAATTCCATCCTCAATACCGGCTACCACAAGATCTAAATCAGATTTTTCCAGCTCTTCAAATGTTGGATTAACAACAAATTTACCATCAATAAGACCAACCCTCACAGCACCAAAGGGATGATTAAATGGAATATCAGAAATATAAAGTGCTGCGGATGCACCGTTCATTGCTGCAATTTCTGGTGGATTGGTACTATCACTGGCAAGGATCATGGCAATAACTTCAACATCATTACGCATCTCTTCAGGAAAAAGAGGGCGGATTGATCTGTCAATCAATCTCGCCCTCAAGATTTCGGCCTCTGAAGGTTTTCCTTCCCTCTTAAAGAAACCGCCGGGTATTTTACCCACGGCATACTGTTTTTCTTCATATTCAACTAGCAGAGGGAAGAAATCAATATCCAACCTGGGCTCCTTGCTCATAACAGCTGCAACAAATGCTACGGTATCACCTATCTTAGCGAACACAGAACCATTTGCCTGCAAACCCACATAGCCTGTTTCAAAGACTATCTGCTTACCCTCTTCTAGCTCTACTACTTCTATAATCTTTTTTCTCTCCATACCTTGTTCACTTCCTTTCCACGGAGCCCAAGCCTGTTTACCTCTTCAATCCAAGACGGTTGATAAGAGACAGGTAGGCCTCCATGTCCTTCCTCTTAAGGTACTTGAGAAGCTTCTTTCTGCGACCAACAAGCTTCAGCAAGCCCTTTTTAGAATGATAATCATGGGGATGCTGTTTCAGATGCTCTGTAAGATGTTTAATTCTGGCTGTTAAAATAGCCACTTGCACTTCAGTAGAACCTGTGTCACCATCATGCCTACCGAACTCTTTAATAATCTGCTGTTTAATCTCTTTGTTAAACATGTTTGCACCTCCTCCATAGCCCGAGATAGGACTCTGCGGTCCTTCCCAGAACCAGGTTTTTGTTTTTTATTGATTAGCCAGTCTTACATAAGACCGGCAACAAACACACCAACGGCAAATAAAACAGAAAACACAATAATGAGTTTGTCCAGCAACTTCTGTCTCGGAGAAGAACCATGGAAAATAGATGCTGTACCACCAATAGCACCCAATCCTTCTCCCTTGGGCTCCTGTATACCAATAAGTATAAGAAGTATTGCAGAGACAATAGCAACACCAATCATTATTGCTTCCTTCATCCCACTTCAACCCCTTCCAACAAATGTTTTAACAATTATAGCAAAATCTTCGGGTTTTAGGGAAGCCCCTCCGACAAGTGCTCCATCTATTTCCTTGGAAGAGGCAAAGTTTTCTACATTAGCCGGCTTTACGCTACCACCGTATAGTATTGATACCTCATCGGTTCCAAATTTTTCTTTGAGCCAGTTTCTAATCTTAGAGATGACATCTTCTGCATCTTCTTTAGTTGCAGCCTTACCAGTACCTATAGCCCAAACAGGCTCGTATGCAATCACCATCCCAGGCAATGTGTCAAACTGACTGAGAGCTGTTTCCAGCTGTTCACGAATCACATCCCATGTTCTGCCTTCTTCGCGCTCTTCCAGTGTCTCGCCGACACAGAGTATAGGAATAAGCTCTTTTTCCACAGCCTTCTTTACCTTTTTGGCTATCGTCTCATTGGACTCTCCAAAGATATGGCGACGCTCAGAGTGACCTATTACAACATACTTGACATCAAAGTCTTTCAGCATATCAGGGGCTATTTCACCTGTAAATGCCCCCTTCTCTTCAAAGTACATATTCTGAGCACCAATTTCATATTTGCTATCTTTTACAAGGTCTGAAGCTATAGGAATATATATAAATGGCGGAATAAATACCACTTCAAAATTTTCACTAAAATTCACATCCCACAAACGGGCCATTGTGCCTATGATGATTTTCTTGGTCAGCAGTGTAGAACCATTCATTTTCCAGTTGCCAGCAACAATAATCTTTCTCACAGAAACACCCCCTCACCAATAAAGAACCTGTATGCCAGGAAGTGTTTTACCCTCCAAGAATTTCAGGGAAGCACCTCCACCAGTAGATACATGGGTATATTTATCGGCTACGCCAAACTTGTGAGCTGCAGCAGCAGAATCGCCTCCACCAAGCACAACCTTCATCTCATCTTTTTCGCACCTCTCGGCAAGATACTCTGCAATGGCTTTGGTACCCTCGGCAAATGCATCCTTTTCAAACACACCCATAGGTCCATTCCAGAATACAAGTTTTCCATCGGCAAGTTCTTTCTTGAAAAGCTCTATGCTCTTAGGACCTATATCAAGACCTATCTTATCGGCAGGAATGGCATCTACGGGAACAACTTCACCGGTATCCGCATCAATGCTATCGGCTACCACAATATCAGTAGGCAACACAATTTTCTTGCCTGTCTTTTCAGCTTTCTCCATAACCTCTTTAGCATACTCAATATAATCTTCTTCAAGCAGAGATTTACCGATTTCATAACCCTTAGCCTTGAGGAATGTGAAAACCATACCTCCACCAATGAAGAGACCATCAACCTTGTCAAGAATATTGTCAATAACGCCAATCTTATCGGAAACCTTGGCGCCCCCCATAATAACATAGTATGGTCTTAGCTCATCAGATGGATCCAGTAGCATACCAAGATTTTCTATCTCCTTTATCATAAGGAAACCGGCATATGCCTTAAGATACTGGGCTACTCCTACATTAGAGGCATGGGCCCTATGTGCAACAGAAAAAGCATCAGAAACAAATATATCACCTAAAGAAGCAAGTTTTCTGGCAAATTCTGGATCGTTTTTCTCTTCCTCTGGGTAGAAACGCACATTCTCAAGCATGAGGACATCGCCCTCTTCAAGCGAAGAAACAGCCATTTCAACCTCTTCTCCTATAACATCGGGAACAAACAATACCTCTTTACGAAGAATGTTAGCCAATCTTTTTGCTACAGGCACTAAAGACAGCTCGGGTTTTCTCTGCCCTTTGGGTCTACCCAAGTGAGAAACAAGTATGACTTTTGCTCCATTCTTCATTAGGTGAGTGATGGTAGGAATAGCTGCATTTATACGGGTATCATCGGCAACATCACCATCGCTGGTAAGGGGGACATTAAAGTCCACCCTTACCAGCACTCTCTTGCCTTTAACCTTGACTTCGTCTACTCTGTGGATCTCCATGGCTATCACAGCCCCTTAGAGGCTATGTAAACAATAAGGTCTGCAACCCTGTTGGAATAACCCCACTCATTGTCATACCAAGAAAGAACCTTAACAAAATTGCCATCAATAACTCTGGTCTCAAGGGCATCAAAGATAGAAGATCTGGGATCACCTTTATAGTCAGAAGATACCAGTGGCTCCTCGGAGTATCCAAGAATACCTTTGAGCTCGCCCTCGGCGGCCTTCTTCATAGCGGCATTGATCTCCTCAGCAGTTGCAGGCTTCTCAAGTTCTACAGTAAGGTCAACAATAGAAACAGTAGATGTGGGTACCCTCATGGCCATACCATCAAGCTTACCGTTGAGCTCAGGAATAACCTTACCTATTGCAGCAGCAGCACCTGTTGTGGTTGGAATGATATTAATAGCAGCAGCCCTTGCACGACGGAGATCTTTGTGAGGCAGATCAAGAATACGCTGATCGTTGGTATAAGAGTGAACTGTTGTCATTAGACCGCGCTTAATACCAAATTCATCCTGCAAAACTTTAGCTACCGGTGCAAGACAGTTTGTTGTACAAGATGCATTGGAAATAATATGGTGTTTTTCTGGATCATACTTATCGTGGTTAACACCAAGAACAATGGTAATATCTTCACCCTTTGCTGGTGCAGAAATAATAACTTTCTTTGCACCTGCCTCAAGGTGCTTAGCAGCCTTATCTCTCTCGCGGAATCTACCAGTAGACTCAACGACAATATCAATGTTCAGATCTTTCCAAGGAAGTTTGGCAGGATCTGGCTCTGCCAAGACCTTAATCTTTACATCATCAACAACGATGTAATCTCCCTCTGTGCGAATATCTGCATCAAACTTTCCGTAGTTAGAATCATATTTCAGCAGGTGAGCCAG